>JACCDP010765916.1_pt1 | contig 37553 bp, 26 predicted proteins | sample 7445841 | NCBI WGS metagenome assembly JACCDP01 (sample SAMN15323441, study PRJNA562643) | freshwater metagenome | isolation source: river surface water | place: USA:Blue River Watershed | collected 2017-08-17 | reverse complement strand
CAGCGGTTAAAGTTTGAGGTATCGGGAAAGATCCTCTTTGATATCCATCAATCAATACAGAAGAATAAGGACCGTTACTAAATCTTCCTTCTGGATTTAAGCCTCTATATCCGTTAGCCGTTTGGAAGAATAAATTCTGAGCGGTAAAATAAAAGCGCATAGAACTCACTTTGAATTTTTTGGTTACTGAACTTGGCAAAGTATACCCAAAATTAACTTCACGTAACGAAAAATAAGAACCGTCTTCAACTACATAATCAGTAAGCATCCAGTTATATCCATTGGTAGAAAACGGCGTTTTGCCATCACCCGGATAATTAGGACTTATCCATCTGTTTTTGTTATATGTAGTAATGGTTCTTCTAGACTCATTGTAGTTTGGATCACCATTAATGATTTTACCACCTTGCACACCTTGCATCAAGAAGCTAAAATCAAAACCACCAAACTTGAAAGTATTGGTAATGCCCCAATTAAAGTCTGGATAAGGGCTACCTATATCCGTTCTATCTGAGTTGTCCAGTTTGCCATCTTTGTTTACATCGACAATTTTTAATCCACCCGGAACAAAAATACTAGACAAAGAAGATGTTAATCCAGATTTGGTAATATGCTCTTGAGACAACCAAACACCATCTGTTTTAAACCCGTAATAAACAACCAGTGGATCACCCACTTTGTTTCGGTAAACTTCGGTACGCTCACCTTGATTTAATAAAAAGGCTTCTGTTCCTAGTTCTAGAATTTTATTCTGGTTGTGTGAAATATTGGCTGAAGTAGTCCAGCTAAAATTTTTACCCTGTACATTTTTAGTGTTCAACTCAATTTCAAATCCTTTATTTTCTAAACTACCCAAATTATTCCAAAACTGTGGAACACCTGTAAATGCCATTGCAGACTGTTGCAACAATAGCTTATCTGTTTTAGATTTATAAATATCTAGTGTTATGCCAATTTTATTTTTAAACATAGAAAGATCTACACCAAAGTTTGTTTGGCCTGTACTTTCCCAAGTAATGTTTGGATTCGATAAAAATGAATTAGAACTAACCAAACCCGGTGAAGAAACACCCGTACCACCTCCATAGGTGTAGTTTGCACCGTATAATAAATCTAGGAATGCAAAGTCCACAATTCTGTTATTTCCAGACACACCGTAACTAGCGCGAAGCTTTAAATTACTGATCCAGTCCATGTTAGACATGAATTTCTCTTTGCTAAGTACCCAACCTCCCGAAATGGACGGGAAACTTCCCCACTTTTTTCCGTTTCCAAAATAAGAACTACCATCTGTTCTAAAGCTTACAGAAACTAAGTATTTATCATCATACGCATAGTTTAAACGACCTAAATAAGACAATAACCCAATTTGATTATTGGTACCTGTGGTTCTAGAAGCATCGATTTGCGCAGCACTGTTAAGTGTTCTAATATCATCACTCGGAAAATCGATACCTGTAGTTTGTTGGTTTTTAACTTTGGTAGTTTGAGAAGTAAAACCCGCTAATAATGCAAAATCATGTTTCTTAACAGACTTTGTATAATTAAATGTGTTTTCAGATAACAGGTCAGTGTAATTATTATTGGTAAATATTCCACTATTGTTTGAACCCTCACTGTTATAATCACGCTCATAAAAATTTAAGCCGTTGGTAAAGTTTACCATGCTCGTAGCTAAACTTTTGAATAATAAGCCTTTCGCTAATTGAATACTTAATTCGGCAGAGGATTGTAATCTGTACTCGTTACTAGCGATATCAGATCTCATAACATCTGATAATGGATTTTGCTGAGCAGAACCACTTGGATTCGAAGTTGTAGGAGAAGTCCAAGTAGAACCGTCAGGCATTAAACCCGTATACTTTAAACCAGAATAATGTCTTGGATGAGAGAAGTCTCCTTGTAAAATGCTTGAATATTGAGGATTGGTTCTAACAAGTGCTGATGTTAAATCATTGTGGTAAACAGGTAACCAACGAGGCATTCTCCAAAAATTTGTAAAGTTTTGAGAAGGAGAAATTCTTTTGGCATATGATGGGTTTACATTCAGAGACAACTTTACTTTTTTACTAAAATCAATATCAACTTTTGTTCTGATGTTGAATTTTTCGTAGTTACTCTTATTCATCATCCCTTCATCGTTCTGATAGCCACCAGAAACAAAATATCTAACATCTTTAGATCCACCAGATGCATTTAATTGAATATTCTTAAATGATCCTGGACGTAAAGATTCAGACTGCCAATCTGTAGATTGACCTCTTAATAGTTGCGTTTCGATGATGTATGACGCCCTATCCGCATCGATCACCGTATTTGTAGACTGAACTACGTTAGGGTCTACCGATCTAGCTTTCATTTCGGCAAAAAGCATACCTACATAATCTTTAGTAGTCATTACATCGTAACGCTTGTAGTCTTTTTTCTGCCCAGAAGCAAATTTGAAATTATATTTAGTTTTACTAACACTACCCTTTTTTGTTGTAACAATAATTACCCCACTTGCGCCTCTAGAACCATAAATGGCAGCAGATGCTGCATCCTTTAAAACCTCGATAGATTCTACGTCGGCAGGATTTAGAAAAGACAATCCATCAGGAACTGGCATTCCATCAATTACAATGAGTGGGCTAGATCCCGCATTAAGCGAACTAATACCTCTGATACTAATTTTTGGAGCTGCCCCTGCTTCAGATGAAACGTTTTGGATTTGCACACCTGCAATTTTTCCTTGTAGGGCTTGATCTAGCCTGGAAACAGGTGCTTCATCTAATTTTTCATTTTTAAATTTAGCAATGGCACCCGTTAAACTAGATTTCTTTTGCGTACCGTAACCTACTACTACAACTTCAGATCCCTCTGCAATAGCAACAACCATTTCTACGTCTATACTTTTCTTAGACCCTATCGAAACAGTTTTTGTTTCAAAGCCAACAAAAGAGAATACCAGTGAATTGGTTCCAGCTTTTACTGAAATACTATAGGTACCATCAGCCTTTGTAACAACGCCTTGTGTTGTTTTATCGGCCACAACAGAAAGTCCTTCTAAAGGGGCTCCTGTTTCTTTGTTGATAACCTTTCCGGTTATTTGTTTATTCTGCGCAAATACCGCTGAAGTAAAGCAGAGTAATAGCAGAAAAAATAAAATTCGCATTTTTTTCATATGGCAGTTTTTAAATTTTAAAATCGATCGTATATTATTAGATTAGTAAATAATTTGTAATGGTATATATTTATTGTTAGAAATTTCAGCTACTTTTTTATCGCAAGCATTACAATTGTACTTCTTGGATATTTCGGCAAAGAATTCAAGCGGTTCTTCAAAATTAAACGGCTTAATTTGTTCACCAGTCCATGCTTTTTCACCTGTCAAATATGGTATAAGTACATCACAACCTTTTTTTATTGAGTTTCCGTTAGGCGCTGTAAACTGCCAAAGATCAACTCCAACACGAGTAGACATTTGGGCAATTTTAACAAGCGGCTCTACAACAAATAGTGAGTAATGCAAGGAGGTTGTTCGTGCCAATTCTTTTGGGAAAAATCCATCCTTATCCATTTGACTCTCTATACGTTTTTTGACATTTGCAACAATTTTTTTAGCCAACAAGGTATTGTTTGTATACAGCGCAAATGATAGCCTTTGCGCATCATACCAAACACCATGGTTATTGGTGGCATTCATTTCATCGGTACCATTCTTGCTTGTTTGCATCCAGTCTAAAAAAGAACCAAACCATGCCTGCAATGCTTTGTTATCCGAAGGCGTCCAGGAATTAGAACTTTGCATTAACCCAACAGCCTCTATCACTTTTATAAAATGTCTAGTATCAATAAGTCCTGCGCCTCTTCCATCGTTTTGACCTTTTACAGCTTGTCCAAAATTTAAATTGGGGTTCATTTTTGTAGCTTCATCTAAAAACCAAACACGTAATATACTACTGGCATGCTTTGCATATTTTTCGTCTCCTGAAAAATAAAACGCCAGCGCTAATTTCTCAACCTCAGCGCATAGAGCAGGCATATATTCTTTATCCTTGTAATCGTTTACCTCAGGATTTGTTTTGCCATCTTTTCTGATATACGGCAATCCATCTTTGGTGTCCGGATTGGGCCAGAAATAAGGAGCTAGGCTCATGTAATCATGTTTATCTCCACTTGGCGGTGTATTTAATTTTTCCATCACGCTAACTGGCTTAAACTGCAAAGACTTATTGGCGAGCTCTATTAAAACATTATAAGCAGTTAGCTTTTTAGCATCTTTATTGGCAACCGCTAACTTATTAGCGGCAAGCACCTCCTTATTTAAGGAAAACACATTGATTGTTTGCGCAAATAAACTATGCTGCATCAAACAAAAAACGACAATAGCAATATAATTTTTCAAATTTCTCATTTGATTAATTAAAAAAATCTTCACGCATTGGAGAAAAGACATCTACAAGTACTCCTTTTTCTAAACACACTGCGCCATGAATTACGTTTGAAGGCACATGAAACACATCACCTGCTTTTAACACTTGTTTGCTGCCATCAATTTCAATTTCAAAAACACCGCTTTCCACATTGGTTATTTGCACATGATGATGTTGATGAAGCGCACCAACGCCACCCGTCTCAAACTCAACACGAACTAGCATCAATGAATTATCGTACGCCATAATTTTTCTAGTTAGTCCAGGCGCCATTTGTTCTGCAGTCACCGATTCGTTACTAATAAAACCCGTTCGCTTCGCTCCATTTAATTCTACTGACATATCTATTTTGTTTTATAATTTTTTATTTTCCAAATACACAACAAAAGGTCCTTCCCAATTATAGGCCTTGCCATTAATGGTAAGTTGATGCGTTTTTTTATTCTCAAATATTTTATTAGACTGTAATACCATTAAGTGTTTACCATCAATTATCACTTCTGCAGCGCTGTAATCCTCTGTATCTAAAACTGGCAAAACAGAAGATACACGTGAATACGCGTTTGTAGTGAATTCGGAAGTCGCATTAAAATTGCCGTGTATCTCAACTACATGTAAAGCAAACATATTTTTAGTACGATTTCGTACAATGTAGGAAGACTCTCTACGTAAATTAAAGTTTGGATCATTGGCACCTGTTCTTGTGAAAAACAGTTGCGCAGAATCTTTTACATATCCAGAAATGGTATAAAATGTTTGGTTATTTAAAAAAGTAAATTGAGTTAATGGCGACTTTACATTTGCAGAAGCTTCTTTCCAAATATGCTGGTAGCCATTTTTTAAACCGATTGTTTGTAATGAATTGCCATGTGTGGCATATTTAAAGTTGGTAGAAATTAAATTTCCCACATAATTAAATGGAAGATCATATTGATGCACCTTATCTGACATGGTTCTAAAAAAATCTACCATCAGTGGCTTTTGTGCACCAGGTAGCGTAATCAAATAAACACTTCTATGGAGCTTAACGTCACTATAGGCGTTTGTATCTAATGCAGCAGTTGCCTGAACAGCATAATTCCCAACTACATTATATAGTGGAATAGGATGGTATTTTTCGCTTTGCGCTTCTACCCCATTAAAATGACTGGTTTCATCTACAGTAACTGTATTGTGGGCAATGGTTTGTTGGGCATAAGACTTGGTTTCAGGCAAATATCTGCCACCCCATTTTTGTTCGATCCCTATAAAGCGTGCAGCGCCATAGTCTTGTAAAATCTCGTTGCCGTTATCGTATAAATTAATATTTAGTTTATCGTAATGACCATGCGACAATCCGTGTGAGCTATATTTAAATATTAAGGATGTTAGATTTTTATCCTTACCAGTTCTAAGCACGGTAACACCACCAAAATCACCTTTAGCGCCATCGGTAAAAACAACCGATTTGTATGGATAAAAAGGAGAGATATTTTTATTTTTTAAAAGTGCTTCGCTAACACCCAAGCCACCTTTACTAAGCGTTACCCTGCCCTGCGCTTTTGCAACCGGTAAATATGCAGCATTGGCGCCATAGACATCCCAAGCAATATTAAGTGCAACTACCACTTCGTTTGAAACGAAAGTCTTTTCCTTTAATGCATCATTGTAACTATAAAATCCACCGTCCAAATTGGTTTGTTCTAAAGCACCTTCTAATGCTTGTTTCAAAATTTTATTGCGTCTTTCAAAGATTTGTAATGAAGGCTTGTAATGATTTACTGCATTAGCAAATAAATAAAAGGGAAGTACTGCATACCTTGTATAATAAGGCCCTTCGTTGTAATAACCATTTGGCGAGAATAACCCATCTAAATGAGCAGTTAAGCCAGCTTTACCATCTTTTTTTGATCCATACAATGCCATTTGCACATAATCGTCATTGTCTGTAGCTATACCTACAATGCCCACACCCGCACAAGCCCAAACAGCATGGTTATGAATTAGATCAAACCAAGGTGTAATATCTTTTGTAAAATAATCTACCTCCGGCTTAAATGCCCCATTGGTAATTTGAGCCCTTTCGGCGGGAGTTAGATAATCATGAATTAAATCAAAAGCAAGACCCGCATAAACGAGCCAGTTAGCATCGTTTAATGCCTGCCAAAAAATTCGACCAGGAGAAGAACTTGTTGCCTCTGGGTGATTTTTTAAGGTTGGATTTAATACTGCGTATTTGAAAAATAAATCTTTTACAAGTTTTGCATATTTAACATCGCCCGTTAGCTGATATAGCATGCCGCTATTAAACATGATGGTATAATTATCCTTATGTTTATCATGCGTATATCCCCCGCCAGCATGTTTAGGAACTGGCACATCAATGTCTTTTCCCAAGCTGGCATCCACCGACTTTTTTATTTCATCGAAAGATTCTTTGAGCAAAGGATTTGTAGGTATACTTTTTTTAACGAGTGCAATATCATTTGCAGTTGCAAATGCGAGGGGATGCTTTTGTGCAAAAAGAGTCGTATGCATTAAAATAGCAGCCGAGGAAATCACAAAAAATACTATCGTCTTTTTCATAAAGCAGTTAAAAGCGGTCAATCGTTGGGTAATATTAAGTGCAATTGAAGAGGTTCGCATCAACAAGACACTATTATTTTATCTATATTTTAACCATTTTTATTAGACAATCACTAACAATAGTGTCATTATGTTAGAATATATATTATTATAATTTCCGATAACGTTACCGGTAACGCTGCCGGTTTTTTCCCGTAAATTGTATCTATTGCCACTTATTTTTATACCGAACTATGGAAAAACAAACCACCATAAAAGACATTGCGATTGCCCTCAACATCTCTACTTCTACAGTAAGCAGAGCACTAAGAGACGCCCCCGATGTTAAAGCCGAAACCAAGGCTGCCGTAAAAGCGCTGTCAGACAAACTTGATTATCAACCCAACAGATTGGCATTAAGTTTACTGAATCGACAAACCAATACGATTGGGGTTATCATCCCAAACTTGGATTACGTACTTGCTACCATGGTAAAAGGAATTGACGAGGTTGCTTTAGAAGCTGGCTATACCGTAATGGTTTGTCAAAGTGACGAGAGCTATGGAAGAGAAATCGTAAACACAAAAAGATTACTTGATAGTTTGGTAGACGGATTTATTGTATCGGTGTCCAGTGAAACTAAAATTTTTGAGCACATCAAAAAAATACAAGACAAAAAAATACCACTTGTACTATTCGATAGAATTGTAAACAATATCGCTGCACCAAAAATTAGACTCGATAATATAGACGGCGGTGTTCAAGCCACCGAACACTTAATAGAACAGGGCTATAAAAAAATAGCCATTTTAGCAGGACCCGAAAATTTAAACATTAGTAATAAAAGAATGGAGGGATACCTTCAAACCCTTAAGTCACATAGCTTACGCGCAGATAAAGGCCATATCATACACTGCGATTTTAACCAGCAATACGCATACGAAGCAACCAAAGAATTACTCGCTTCTAAAAATAGACCAGATGCTATTTTTACTATTAGTGATCGTATGGCCATTGGCGCCATGCTTGCCATTAAAGAAAAAGGCCTTTCCATGCCGCATGACATTGGACTTGTAGGATTTAACAACGAGCCTATTGTAAGTCTCGTAACACCTGCTATTTCAAGTGTAGAAATGTATGCATTTGAAATTGGTAAAGCAACTGCAAGGGCTTACATAGAAATGATGAGTGGCGCAGCAGGCATGTCTGATCAAGAAATAATCATAAAGCCTAAACTTTTTATAAGAACGTCATCTAAGAGGCGATAAAAATAAAACCATGAAAAAACTATTCGTTGGAATTATGTTGCTCACCAGTTTACAAGTATGGGCAAATACATTAAGCGTAAGCACTACGCAAGAATTAGTGAACAGTGGCCTACAAGCAAAAGCCGGCGACACTGTTGTTATTAAAAGTGGCAACTATCCTAATTGCAACCTAATAATTAGCGCCAAGGGAACTGCCCGTCAGCCCATCGTTTTTATGGCACAAGTACCTGGTAGCGTGCATTTTACAGGAAACAGCTATTTGCATATTACAGGAACATACATTACAGTAACTGGGGTTGTATTTAAAGATGGTTATGCAGGAAAAAATCATGTTTGGCAATTTAGCCATGGAAAAGAGGTAGCCAACAACTCTAGAATCACGGCGTCTAGCATTCAAAGTTTTAATAACCCTTTACGTTTAGATGAAAATCATTGGCTCACTTTATCTGGCAAAAACAACAGAGTGGACCACTGCAATTTTACGGATAAAACAAATTTAGGTGTACTTGTTGCCGTACTACTTGATGACGATAGAAGTAGAATCAATAACCATAGTATTGATAGCAATTATTTTGGCATCAGAAAACCATTAGGCAGTAATGCAGGAGAAATGATTAGGGTAGGCGTGTCACAGCACTGCACATTTTATAGCAACACAGTTATAAAAAATAATTTTTTTGAATACTGTGATGGCGAAACTGAAATTGTTTCTATTAAATCATGTGGCAATAAAGTAGTAGGAAATGTATTTAAAGAATGTCAAGGTGCAGTAGTACTAAGGCATGGTAACGATAATACAGTAGAAGGAAATTTATTTTACGGGAACGATAAAGAAGGCACTGGAGGAGTAAGGGTTATCAACGAAGGCAACTGGATTGTAAATAATTTTATGAGTCATTGCAAAGGGCAAGGATTTAGATCACCACTAGCAATTATGGCAGGTGTATTTAATTCGCCAGCTAATAGATACCTTCCTGTTAGAGATGCCGTTATTGCCAATAATACTTTTTTAAACTGTACACCATTTAGTATCAGTGAAGGAAAAGACACAGAACGAAGTGTAGACCCTAAAAATGTGCTCCTCCTTAATAACCTGTTTTACGCAAATACCCCCGGACCTCTTTGTTATACCGTTTCAACAATTGACAGTGTATTTGCTGCTGGTAATATATTCAGCGCTTCGCTTACAAACCCAGGTGTTCAGGGCTTTACTGCGGGTACTATATCAATGCAAAAATGGTACAGCAAAGGCTTTCCTGTTATTGGCGCCTCCGGCGCCAATAACGCCACAAAAAAAATTCTGGACTCCTTAAATGCCATCGCTAGCACAAGAGGTGTTCGCGCATTTTCAAACACCATTGGCGCAAACAATTTAAATTATTTTAGTGCGCTACTTGCAAACGCACCAAAACTAGGCAACAGCTGGGAGTCCAAAAAAGCAAGCACCGCAACAAGTGCAACTAATACAACAAAAACAATTACCGTTTCAAATGCAAGTGAATTAGAAGCAGCAATTAGCGCAGGCGCATATACAAAAATTATATTTAAAGCAGGTACCTATACATTTTTGGAGCCCATTGTAATTAAGGGTAATGTTATAATTTCAAGTAATGGAGCGGCTGTAAATTTTGCAACCAGTAGCGCCATTAACAATTTATTTACCCTCCACCAAAACGCGCAATTAACAATACAAAATAGTAGTATCAACGCCAGTGCAGTTGCTGCGCAACATTTTATGGCGGTTACAAGTGATGGTTCGGGTATTCATAGTAGCATTAGCATAACAGGCTGCAAAATTGAAGGCTTTGCCGGCGCCGCAATTATTATGGCGCCAAAATCTAGTTATTTAGACAAGATCACCATTCAAAATAGTGTATTTGAAAACAATAAAGCCACCCTACTCTCTTTAAAAGACGAAGATGATAATAAAGGTTACTACAACGCCGAAAGAATTGTAGTAAACAATAATAGTTTTATGAATCATGTTGGACCATTAGCGCTTATTTATAGGGGCGGAAACGACGAAAGCACTATGGGGCCTATCTTTAGCTTCTCCGCCAATAAAATCGTAAATTGTGCTGCAAATGAACCGCTTTTAGGCTTATTTGGGGTACAGCAATCGACTATCGAAAACAATATGTTTACCGCTTCTAATGCAACAGGCAAAATTATTGTGTACACCGATAACACCAAAGCATTTCATTATCAAAAAAATAATAGCGTTAATCAAAGTGGCGCTATTCAAGAAAATAAATTTGTCATAAATAAATAAACGCTTTAAATAAAATAACATGAAAATTATTCACCAAGTACATCCCGAAGATTTTGTAAAATATACAACGGAGCAAATTAGAGCTAAGTTTTTACTAGATAATTTAGTAGAACCAGGTGCTATTAATTTTGTATATACCCATTATGACAGAATGGTAGTAGGCGCTGCAACCCCAACTAATGCTGCTATTCAGCTAGGCACCTACGATGCATTAAAGTCTGAAAACTTTTTGGACCGAAGAGAAATCGGTATCGTAAACATTGGTGCCACCGGAAGCGTAACCGTAGAAGGTCAAATTTATACACTAGACAAAATTGATTGTTTATATATTGGTATGGGCAACAAAGAAGTGATTTTTCATGCTAGTACCGATCCTAGCAATCCTTCTAAATTTATTTTATTCTCTTGTCCTGCGCACGCAAATTATCCTACACAATTAATGCAAAGTAAAGACGCTACGCCTGCCGAAATGGGTAGTGCAGAAACAGCCAACCACCGTACCATTAATAAATACATTCACGCCGACGGTTTAAAAAGTTGCCAACTCGTACTTGGCGTAACAAACTTTAAACCTGGTAGCATTTGGAACACAATGCCAGCGCACCTGCACGACCGTCGTATGGAAGCATACTTCTATTTTGATTTACCTGAAACACAACGTGTCATTCATTTCATGGGTGAGCCACACGAAACAAGACATATGTTCTTAAACAATGAACAAGGCATTGTATCTCCGTCATGGAGTATTCATAGTGGTGTTGCAACGGCTTCTTACTCATTTATATGGGCAATGGCTGGCGAAAACATGTCGTTTGCTGATATGGATTTTGTAAATATTCAGTTATTAAAATAAGTACCATGCTAAATTTTAGAGTAGATAATAAAGTTGCTTTAGTAACCGGTTGTAGTAAAGGCATTGGTATGGCCATTGCTATCGAACTAGCCAACAGCGGCGCCGATATTATTGGCGTAAGTGGCTCTATGCCTGCATCTGGAAGCGATGTAGAAAAAGCAGTGCTTGCAGCGGGTAAAAAGTTTTATGCCTACCAAGCCGATTTTTCAAATAGAGATTCGATCTATGCATTTTTAGATGCAGTTATAAAAAATCATCCAAAAATTGATATCCTCATCAACAATGCAGGAAGTATTCAAAGAAGTCCTGCTGCACAACATCCAGATGAATTTTGGGATAATATTATTGACATCAATTTAAATGCGCAGTTTATTATCACCAGAGAAATTGGCAAACAAATGATTGCCAATGGCGCTGGTAAAATAGTGTTTACGGCCTCTCTTTTAAGCTTCCAAGGTGGTATCAATGTGCCTGGCTACGCAGCTAGTAAAGGAGCTGTTGCCTCGTTAATTAAGGCATTTGCCAACGAATGGGCAAGTAAAGGCATTACCGTTAATGGTGTTGCCCCAGGGTATATATCCACAGACAATACGGCACAGTTAAGGGCCGATCCGGACAGAAATGCTTCTATTTTGGCCAGAATCCCGGCTAATAGATGGGGAAATCCCGAGGATTTAACCGGAGCTTTCGTTTTTTTATCATCTCCTGCTTCAGACTATGTCAACGGCACCATCTTAACCGTAGATGGCGGCTGGATGGGTAGATAACTATATGTCAAGTTTAAGGCGTCATTCGTAAGTAATTATTAAATTTATCCTTACGAATGATGCCTTATGTTTTTCAAGCCTAGCAAAAAACTTTTTTACAGTTCTGCAGTACTCATTGTACTTGCCATAACTGCTGTTGTTATATATCCTTCTGATCCCATCGATTATAACAGCGAGGTAAAACCCATTTTAAATAAAAAATGTATTACCTGTCATGGTGGTGTAAAACAAGAAGCAGGTTTTAGCTTACTTTTTGAAGAAGAAGCTTTTGCACCCACCAAATCTGGCAAACCAGCTATTATTAGATTCAAGCCAGAAGAGAGTGAACTTATTAGAAGATTGCACCTCACCGATCCTGAAGAACGCATGCCGTATAAGCATGATCCATTAAGCAAAGAAGAAATTAAAATTTTAACCACTTGGATTAAAGAAGGTGCTAAGTGGGGTTCGCACTGGGCGTATCAAAAAGTAAAAGAACCAGCAGTCCCTAGCATCAATGACAACTGGGTTAACAACAATATCGATAAATATATTTTAGAAAAATTAGAGGCCGAAAAATTAAGTCCTTCCAAAGAAGCCGATAAGGCAACACTTTTAAGACGTGTTAGCTTAGATCTAACGGGCCTTCCTGCTAGTAAAAATATTGCAGCAAAATATTTAAACGACCAATCAGATAAGGCCTACGAAAATTTAGTTAACGATTTAATGGCCTCTCCTGCTTATGGCGAAAAATGGGCCGCACTTTGGCTTGACCTTGCCAGATACGCTGATACCAAAGGCTTTGAGGCAGACCGTGGCAGAAGTATTTACAAATATAGAGACTGGCTTATCCATGCTTTTAACACAGACAAACCTTACAACGATTTTTTAACGGAGCAAATTGCAGGCGACCTATTACCAAATCCTTCAGACGCTCAGTACATTGCCACCGCGTTTCATCGAAACACCATGAATAACGATGAGGGTGGAACGGATAATGAAGAGTTTAGAACCGCTGCAGTACTTGACCGCGTTAACACCACATGGAGTGCTGTTATGGGCACTAGTTTTAACTGCGTACAATGTCATAGTCATCCGTACGATCCTTTTAAGCATGACGAGTACTATAAATTCATGGCGTTTTTTAACAATACTAGAGACGAAGATTCTCCTTTCGAAAACCCCGTGCTGCGTCAATACAAAGGAGCAGATAGTATAAAGTTTGAGTCTGTAAAAAAATGGTTGCAACAAAATGCAGCTGCGCCAACGGCTACTTATTGGATTACTTTTTTACGCACACTTCAACCAAGCATCAACGCATTTCAGTGCGATAAATTTGTAAACGGTGCTAACGGTTGGTATGCAACACTTCGCAACAATGGTACTTGTAATTTAAAAAATATTGTACTCACTGGAAAATCGGAGCTCTTGTTTAAATACGCTTCAAGAGTAGACAAAGGCGTGTGGCGCATTTATTTAGATAGTTTAGATGGCAAGCTCATTAAAGAAGTGCCCATCAAAAACACAGGCGGTGGTTTTGTGCACACAACTACTAGCATTCCGGATATTAAAGGCACGCACACTTTATATTTCAAGTACTATTCACCAAAAATAAAAAACAACACCGACGACGGTATTTTATTTGAATGGTTTTCATTTGGCAATCCATTTCCTGCAAAAGAAAAACCTGGGTATGATAGCGCTTATAAATATTTTAATGACCTTATTATGGCGGGTGCAGAAACAACACCCATTATGATGGAAGCCAATGCAGACCTTTTTAGACCCACGCATGTTTTTGAAAGAGGTAGTTGGCTCTCTAAAGGAAAAATTGTTACGCCAGATGTACCTGCCGTATTACCAGGTCTTCCAAAAAATGCACCCAAAAATAGACTCGGCCTTGCGATGTGGTTAACAGACAAAAACAATCCACTTGTTTCGCGCACACTTGCTAATAGACTTTGGGAGCAATTATTTGGAACCGGCATTGTAGAAACCCTAGAAGATCTGGGCACACAGGGCTTATCTCCAACCCATCAAAGCTTGCTTGATTATTTGGCATGGCAAATCATGCACACGCACAATTGGAGCATTAAAAAAACGCTTAAAGAAATGGTGCTCTCTGCAACATATAGGCAGCAATCGATGTTTACCAAAGAACTTATTAAAAAAGACCCCTACAATAAATTATACGCAAGAGGCCCAAGGGTAAGACTTTCGGCAGAACAAATTAGAGATCAAACACTTGCTGTTAGCACTTTATTAAGTCCAAAAATGTATGGCAAAAGTGTAATGCCGTATCAGCCAGATGGCATATGGCGTTCACCCTATAATGGCGATGCCTGGAAATTATCGGAAGGTGAAGATCAATATCGACGATCACTCTATACCTATTTTAAAAGAACAGCTCCTTACCCATCCATGCTCACTTTTGATGGTGGCGCCAGAGAAGTTTGTGTGATTCGAAGAATTAGAACCAACACGCCACTTCAAGCGCTTACATCATTAAACGATTCGTCCTATATTATTATGGCCCGCTCTTTTGCAAAAAGTATGGACAAAATAAATGGACCTATCGAGGCAAAAATAAAAACAGGCTACGAACAAATGATGTATAAGCCTATTGCTCCAGCAAAATTAAATGTACTTACTAGTTTATACCAGTCAAGTTTGTCAAAATACCAAGGCAATAAAAAAGCAGCAACCCTACTAGTAAGCGACAGCACACTTGTATCACCCACCAATAGAGCAGCCCTTGTAGTTGTAGCCAACGCCATGCTTAATTTAGACGAATGGCTTAATAAAAATTAATTCCAATGACGCAAAAAGAATTACATAACCAGCGCCTAGTAAGAGAAGCCCAAAAAGTGGTGATGCAACAGCATACACGCAGGCATTTTATTAAAGAAAGTGCCATGGGACTTGGCGCGCTTGCCCTAGGAAATTTATTAGGCGGTTGCAGCACCGGTAGTAATACTATTTTTGACGCCACCAATCCATTAGCACCAAAAGCGGCTCCGTTTTTAGGAAAAGCCAAGTCGGTAATTTATTTACACATGGCAGGTGCACCTTCACAATTAGAAATGTTTAGCTACAAGCCTGAGCTTGCTAAATTAGATGGTCAAGATTGTCCGCCTTCATTACTCAATGGTAAAAAATTTGCGTTTATAAGAGGCGTTCCTAAAATGCTTGGTCCTCAAGCAAGTTTTAATAGATATGGCGAAAGTGGTATTTGGTTGTCTGAAAACTTACCACACTTATCTACCGTCATTGATGATGTAGCCGTACTTCAGGCCGTTACCACAGATCAGTTTAACCACGCACCAGCACAACTACTCATGCATACTGGAACGCCTCGTTTAGGCAGGCCTAGTATGGGTTCTTGGGTTACTTATGGGCTTGGTACCGAAAATAAAAACCTTCCTGGCTTTGTGGTTCTCACATCGGGTGGTAATAATCCGGATGCTGGTAAAAGCGTTTGGGGAAGTGGATTTTTGCCAAGTGTTTATCAAGGCGTACAGTGCCGTAGCGAAGGTGATCCTGTTTTATTTATCAAAGATCCAGCAGGTATGGACCGCGATATTAGAAAAGCAAGTATCGACGCTATTAATAAAGTCAACGAAGAATCTTATACCGAGTATCAAGATCCAGAAACATTATCCCGCATATCTCAGTATGAACTAGCGTACAAAATGCAAATTTCTGTGCCGGGTGTAATGGATATTAGCACCGAGCCTGATTATATTCATGAAATGTATGGAACCAAGCCTGGCGAATCCTGTTTTGCCAACAACGTTTTACTTGCGCGCAAGTTGGTAGAAAAAGGCGTTCGCTTTGTGCAACTATTTGATTGGGGTTGGGATACGCATGGCGACTCTGCAGGCAATGCCGTAGACATTGGACTTAAAAATAAGTGTCGTAAAATTGATAGACCTATTACCGCACTCTTACAAGATTTAAAACAAAGAGGCCTACTCGACGAAACACTTGTTGTGTGGGGTTCTGAATTTGGCAGAACACCGATGCAAGAAAATAGAGATGGTAAAACCATGCCATTTAAAGGCCGTGATCACCATGGCGAAGCATTTTCTATGTGGATGGCAGGTGGCGGCATTAAAGGCGGGACTACGTATGGCGAAACAGATGAAATTGGCTACAATATTGTAAGCGGTAAAGTAGAAACATTTGATGTGCAAGCTACTATTTTAAATCAGTTAGGTTTTGACCACGAAAAATTCACATACGAATCACAGGGTCGAAACTTTAGACTAACAGATTTGAGTGGCAAAGTTATTCATGATATTATAGCTTAAAAATGATACAAATGATGAGTGCTGGTATTGGAAGGTTACATCCTGTTTTTGTTCACTTGCCTATTGGCATACTGCTTTTTGTTGCGGTTTTGTTTTTTCTATCCAAAAAACAAAAATTTGCAAACCTTACTGCAGCTATTGCACCTGGTTTAGCCATTGGAACACTATTTGCTATTGCATCCTGTGTAACAGGTTATCTACTTTCTATTTCTGATACGTACAATGAGGCGGCTATTTTTAAACACCAATGGTTGGGTATAGCAACTGCTATTGTGGGTGGCATCAGTTATTTTGCCTATCAAAAAGAGTCAAAATTCTTTGGCGCCATATTAATTGTACTTTCTACACTTATCATTATTACCGGACATTATGGAGGAAGCCTTACACACGGAGAAGACTATTTAACAGCACCTCTTTTAACCACTAAGAGCGATAAAAAAATAATTGCCAATATTAATGAGGCTATTGTATACAAAGATATTATTGAGCCCATCTTGGCTACCAAATGTTATAGTTGTCATGGCGAAAGCAAACAAAAAGGAAAATTAAGACTTGATCTTCCCAATTATATTTTACAAGGTGGCGAAGAAGGAAAAGTATTAACCCCGTATCAGCCTGGTAGCAGTGAGCTTATCAACAGGCTTTTACTTCCAACTTCCAACGAAGAACATATGCCGCCCAAAGAAAAACCACAACTTACCAAAGATGAATTAGCACTGCTGCACTGGTGGATTGAGTCGGGTGCTAGTTTTACTGAAGTTGTAAAAAATACCAAACAAACCGCTGCTATAAAAGCGGTATTTACTTCGTTTTCTAGTGGCGATGCTAACGCCGCTGAACAAACACAATTACCTGCAAAAAAAGTAAGTGCTATTTCGAGCGATATACTTTTAGCGTTAACCAAAGAGGGTGTTGCCATTGTACCTATTGTAAATGGTTCTAATTATGTACGCGCTAATTTAATTGGGGTTGAAACATTAAGTGCCAATACTTTTCAACTTTTGTCAAAAATATCAGATCAATTGCTACAATTAAACGCATCGTTTACGGCCATCAATGACGAACATTTGAGCGTACTATCTAATTGCAAACAACTCAAACAATTAGAACTAAATGGAACAAGCATAACAAACAAAGGACTTGCTTCACTTGATGCATTTGAAAATTTAGAAACATTGAGTATTACGCAAACCAAAGCTACTGCAGAAGGAATCAGTGGTCTCACCAAACTTAAAAACTTAAAAAAATTATACCTCTATAAAACCAACTTTACAAACGCAGCCATTGCGCAATTAAAACAAAAAATGCCAGGGTTACGAATAGATACGGGAGGTTATACATTACCAATTCTTGTAACAGACACCACAGAGGCTAAAGCGCCAGAAATTAAAACCAACTAGCCAAAAATAAAGTTTGGTATTAAGCCGGTCACTAAGTTCATTAACCGGTAATCATTCGAACGTATAAGTCTTCAACTTTTTTGCGGGCCCAAGGGGTTTTACGTAAAAATTTTAGGCTTGATTGTATGCTAGGATTGGAAATAAAACAATTGATAGGAATATGCTGCCCCAAATCTTCCCATCCAAAATAAGCAACCAGTTCGGTTACTATTTTTTCGAGGGTTTTACCGTGTAAGGGGTCATTTGACACTTGTTGCATATGCAATATTAAGTAATTTGCTGCCATGACAGCGCATCGATACTTTGTAGTTCACAAACCTGTAAATATGGTTTCTCAATTTATCAGCTCGCATGATGTTAACCTACTTGGTAGTTTAGATTTTGAATTTCCGGAGGGCACCCATGCCATTGGCCGCTTAGACAATAATTCCGAAGGTCTACTACTATTAACCACCAACAAAAAAATTACCAAACTATTATTTCAAGGGCCAAAGCCACATACCAGAACCTACCTTGTTCAAGTAAAAAATAAAATAACTTCCGATACTGCGGCGGCACTATCGAATGGAATTCAAATTAGTGCACCGGGAGGAAGCACTTATGTAACAAGCCCCTGCACGGTAACCATAGTAGAAGACCCTATAGCGTATAGTCATTTATTTGAATCAACTATACTTACAACAGCTGCGCCACTGCATCAAAATGTTGTTACTAGCTGGGTGCTCATTACTTTAACAGAAGGAAAATTCCATCAGGTGCGTAAAATGGTAGCTGCCGTTCATCACCGTTGTATAAGACTTATAAGAGTTGCTATCGAAAATATTTATTTAGGGAATTTACCAGTAGGTGCTGTACAAGAAATACAGGAAGATGAATTTTTTAAACTGCTGGATCTTTAGTTGTCTTTTTTATAAAAAAGGTGCATCAGTATAATATGCGGAAGGCTTACACATGCCAAAAAAACAAAAAAAGTAGCAGCATACGATTGTATCAATTGCGCATTTGCTTTTTGCAGGTACAAGAAAATAGCAAAAATGAAGAGCGCGCCTATATTAAACGGCAACGATTGTAGATATAGTTTATTGACAGGCGTTTTTAATTTAGAAGCAATATGCCCCCAAGCATTTACACTGTGCGAGCCAACAAAGTAAAGCCCAAAAGCAAGCATGAGTGGCATTTGCATGCCCAAAACAAGTATAGACATCAAATACAAGCATGTTTTTTTAGACACCCACCAGATAGGGAGTATCGAAAAATAGCTAACTGCCAGTATCCCATTTTTATACGGGTAAAAATCTACCCCTTCTATAAAACTTGAAACGCCATTTATACTATTAAGTACCAAGAGCGATGTTTCAAGGTGCGAAAAAATAATAAAGAGTAAAATAGATAGGCCTATGATAAAAGCATATAATTTTTGCAGTACCGAATTAAGTGAAACCTGCATTTCTACCATTTCCGATTCTCCAAAATGATACGCCGAATAAGCAATAAATAATATCAACGAAAATACTGGCAACCACTGCCACAATGCAAAATAAGCAGCTATAATAAATACATATTGCAACACAAACCTAACAAGATTAAACTTTTTAGACTGCACCAATAAATGATCTACTGCTCCATGCGGAAGCCCAACAGCTAATAGTCCTACCATTAAACCTGCATACCCAAATAGGTCAGCTACTGCTGGACTTGTACATTGCAATAAAAAATACAAAACAATGAATCCGGCTGTAAATAAGTAACCTTTTTTAAAATAGCTCGTAAAGTAAATGCCACAGGCCCTTAAAAATGAAAGGATCGGAAGGGATGCAAATATTTTTATTTCAGCAGACACTGTAGACTTCTCTTCTAAAAAAGAGAAAATGGCCTGAATAGAATTTTTTTGAAACAGTGCCGTAAATATTTTTTTACCGAGGTAAGGCCATCTAATTAAAATAATTAAGAGCAAATGATCGTAAAATGAAAAACGAGTTTTTGATGGATGAACCTGTACAGGATTTTCAAAAGCCGCTGCAAATTCATACATCTTTTTAAAACCATACCCTGTGGTAGGCTTAATTAAATTGGCACGGGCACCCATATGAACAATCCGGTTATCATTAGAAGCCGGATGCTTTAATACCGTCATGGGAATACACCCTTCCTCTTCGGCAATAATTTCATAAGCGCCAAACTCGGCGCCAATTTTATCATCCAATATTTTTTTTGCGTAATCAACATCAATGGTATCAATGCCAAATCTGGTTAGTTCTACTAAACACTCATTAGGTGCATACGGCAAGTTGTAAACAAACTGCGTATAGCTTGACTGATCCACATCAAAATTCATCATTTGAAATGTATCCGTTTTTAATACCGCCTCTTTTAAGCGAATATGATACCCAAAAAATGATTGAAGTAAATAAGATTTGTTGTTAGCCTCTTGCGTAAAATTGGGTGATCTACTATCAAAAACAATTGCGCCGTTTATAACCTGGCTGTCAAAAGCAATTTCGACATGCTCCAAACCTGGGTTTACTGCATCTACCGGTGCTTCAAACACATCAATGGGATGTGATGCAATTGTAGCTTGTAATAAATTATAAAAATCGATGCTTTTTATACAGTAATACGGTTGATCCTGAATGGATTGAACCTTTGTTGCATTTGTTTGAACAAACTGATATTGATAACTAATAATAGAGGAAAGGTCTTTAACGATAGGTGCATCTGGATTAGACCAAAAACAATAGGTTTTATCGTTTGTGTTTTTTTGCGCTTTTTCAATAACAGCTATGCGCTTTGTAAGATGGTATCCTCTTTTAATGAATTCCAATAATAATAGACCATTGGATGCGCCCATTCCAATAAATACATAATCGTACTTAATGTCGCTGGTGCTGGTATTATGGTTTTGTTCTAACAACATGCAAACAAAAAAACGGTGACGTTCAAAAAATAAAAGGCGAGGTGTGCAATAAATACATACCTCGCCTTTTTAAAAAACTATTGAATCAATTAATCTTGAGATCTGCTTAATGAATAGATCACTAAACCAAATCCAATTTTGTTAATTGCATCTGCAACGTTGTAAACGATATCCATGTAGTGAGAAGCTAAAGCTGCATCAGCTACTAATTGGATACCAAATAATCCACCTGGAGTTCCTAAGATGTAACCTAGAGGATAGATAGCCCATCCAACAAGTACGAACCAAGCAAGTGTTTTTGTTGCTTTAGCAACTTGAGCACCAGCAGTTTGAGCAAGTTGAGAAACTTCACCAAACCATACTAAGTAAACAATGTAGAAATAAGCAGCTCCAGAGATTACTCCCCAAGTTACGCTACTACCTCTGTAGATTGTTTCACCAAAGTAACCAGTTACAAGCATTACTAAAGAAGCAAAAATTAACTTCCATAATAAACCTTGTTTTGCACCCGCTTTTTTAGTGATTAAGTAAAACTCAACGCACATAAGAGGTACAGTTAAGATCCAGTCTACGTATCTGAAGAAGGTAGGTGAATCTCCAGTTGCTAGGTTATATCCTCTCATGTAGTAGTAGTGTACTGCTGCGATGAAAGTGATCAAACCAGAAACTAGAACAGAAGTTCTCCATTTTGTTGGAGTTGAATTCAACTCAAAAAAGAAGAATACAGATGCGGCCATCATGGCCATTGTTCCGATAAAAAACGTAAATGCTACGTAATTGTCGGACGCGATTTTAAGGTGTTCCATAGGGCAAATGAATTTGTTTATAGTAATTTAACAAAGATTTTGTTTAATTGTTGCATTCAAAAGATACACAGTAATGCATAATTACCCGTTTTAGGTAAATATGAACTAGGCTCGATTAATTATATATCACGTAATAACATGAATACCAGCAGAATAAGAAATTTAAAGTAATATGAAAAAAAAGAGTAAAAGTTTATAATTTGTGAATTGGATAAAAATCACTTAAAAATCAGTAACAATAAGAGATTAAGTCGCTATCAATCAGCATTTTAATAAAATGAGTTTCTTAAAAATTAATCGGAATAGGATAAAATTGAACTAATAAATGAAAAACGAAATAGACAATTATATCAAAGGTTTTCCGGCTGTTGTACAAAAACAATTGAAAAATATAAGAGCCATCATTAAAGCAGTTGCCCCTGAAGCAGAGGAAGTTATCAGCTATGGCATGCCTGCGTATAAACTAAATGGCATGCTTGTGTATTTTGCAGGCCATAAAGCGCATATTGGATTTTACCCTACAGCTTCTGGCATTAAACATTTTTTACCAAAAATACAAGACTACAAACACTCCAAAGGTGCAGTTCAATTTCCTATAGATAAGCCGTTACCAAAGGCCCTCATCGAGGAAATAGTAATTTTTAGAATTAAAGAAACGGCCAGTAAAAAATAATTACTTGAACTGAGCTGGATGCATTTCATCCCAACCCGTAGCATCTTGATAGGCTTTTGCAATTCTTAATATGCTGGCTTCGTCGTATAGCTTTCCAACAAAGCTTATACCCATTGGCAAGCTGTTGCGCTTATCAAAGCCTACAGGCACACAAACCACCGGGTTACCTGTTAGGTTCGTTATAGCAGATTGATTACCATCCCCTCTTGATGGACAAATAATAGCGTCGTAAGGTGCAATGGCTTCATTAACATCTTTCATTAATAAATAGCGGTGACGCTGTGCATTGATGTATTCTACTGCAGGCACAAAACGGGACGTTCTAAACTGATTTGGCCAATCATTTTTTGTTTGACGCGTTAAAATATCATCTTGATTAGAACGGGTAAGATCATCAAATTGCGCCGCACACTCTGCACCAATAACAACATCCATAATATTAAATTTATACACGCCGCTATCCGGAAAATTTACCGGAATAAGTGTAACCCCCATTTCTTTAAATGCTTTCAATGCTTGCCAGTCTGCTCTCGTGGTATCTTTAATTTTATCAAAATAGTTTTTGGCGTAGGCAATTTTGTATGACGCTATAGGCTTTTGTGCGTTGTAATTAAATGGCATTTCAACCGCAGACAAGTCTTTACCATCGGTGCCATGTAAATAATAATAAACAACCGCTGCGTCTTCTGCAGACCTGCAAATTGGACCCACTTTATCTAAACTGTAACTTAAAGCCATTGCACCCGACCTACTAATGGAACCAAATGTAGGCCTTAAGCCCGTTGCCCCACAAGTAGTTGATGGCGAAACAATACTACCCCAAGTTTCGGTGCCAATGGCAAATGGAACCAGTCCAGCAACGGTTGCAGAAGTTGAACCTGCAGATGATCCCGATGAACCATATTTAAAATTCCATGGATTTTTAGTTCTACCACCATACCAATAATCACCCATGGCAAGAGCACCGAGTGTAAATTTGGCAACAAGCACTGCACCTGCACTTTTTAGTTTAGTATATACATACGCATCTTCTTCAATCACTTGCTCTTTATAAGGAGCAGCACCCCAGGTTGTTTTAGTGCTCTTTACAGCAAATAAATCTTTTAATCCATAAGGGATGCCATGCAAAAGACCTTTGTATTTGCCAGCCGCTATTTCTGCATCTGCCTGTTTAGCCTGAGCCATGGCAATGTCTTCTGTTAAGCTAATTAAGCACTGTAATGAATCGGCGTATTTTTTTATACGTTCAATAAAAAAACTGGTTAATGCAACAGAAGTAATTTTTTTATTTTTTAATAAATAAGCAAGCTGTTCTATAGAGTAATAAGCTAGCTCATTTTTATTTACAGGAATTGCTGCTGTAACGCCTGCAGCCCATTTTACAGGCAACTGCACTTTGTTAAACTGCATGCCCGGAACGACTGGCGTTTGCCACATACTAAGCGGCGTAGCATTGTTTAAACTAAGCTTGTGCATGCTCTGGTAATTGTATAAATTATCTTTTACATCAGAATAGAGCGTGTCAATTTCTTTTTCGGTAAAACTTAAGTCAAAAATTTTGGTAACACTTTTTAAATCAGATTTATTAAACAAAGTGTCTTGAGCCGATGCTGTAAAAGAAATAACAAGCATGAGTACTATCAAACGTAATTGCATGGTTAAAATATTTAAGGCTAAGTTACTTAACCGTCCAAATAAAAGCAGGGATAGGCACACCCTGTTTGTCTACAAGATTTGCAGAAGTAAACGGAGAAAATCCAAAATATATTTGCTTAGGCTTCAAATCCGATTTAATTTGTATCACATTGCCCTTAATGGTGTATTCAATTTCTGATATCCCATCCAACGAGAAGCCTTTAGGCACAACATTATCAGGCACATGCACCTGATTGTTAAACGAAATTGAAATAAATCCGTTTTTATGTTCAACGTGGATAGGTTTTGTTATTGTAGCAGCATTTGTAAAACCATAGTTCTCATGCAATGCAAAACTAGCTAGCCTTTGTGCAATTGTTTTTTTATCTGTTGGGTGTACGTCATTTTTAGCCCCCTTATCCATACTAACCACCATGCCCATATGATGTCCTTTATTAAATGCATCCAATTGAACTGATCTAAATTGTTGCCAATAATGAGACTTATATTTAGCGGTATCTATAGAAGACAATTGAACAAAATAAAAAGGTAAATTTATTTGACCCCAGGCCTTACGAAAAGATGCAACCATCTTGTCTTGAAGCGCGGCATACTCCTCCACCCTTTCCATTTCCTGCGCATTACTTTCACCCTGGTACCAAAGTATACCCGCAGCCTTTAATTTTGATAATGGCACAACCGCTGCATCATATAAAAATGAAGGCTTAAAAGCATGGTTCACATTTAAATCAGAACGCCCAATATTTTCTATACCTCGCTGTCTAATCCAAACGGGTAAATGGTTATTGGTTAACCAACTGTCATTTACTTTTTTTGAAAAAGCAGTATCACTTTGTAATGATGCTTTACTCATCCAAGCTTCTATGGGAGATCCGCCAATAGAAACATTCACAATACCAATAGGTACGCCTGTATTTTGAGCTATTATTTTTGCAAAATAATAGCCAATTGCAGACAAGGAAGGACCGCTAACACTATCAAGGGTTTGCCAAGATCCTGTATAAAAATTTGAGGGTGTAAGCGTACGTTTTACAGAGTCGGGATATAGGTTAGCATATCTGTTTTTACCAATATACACAGGGTTGTAAACACGGATATTGTTTTGTGCTTGTATGGGTAATTCATCTTTGTAATGCATTTCGTTTTTTAAGGCAAATTCCATATTGGATTGACCCGTACAAATCCAAACATCACCCCAAAGCAAATTATTATACTGAAGCGAATCTTTTTTTGAAACAACACACAAACTAAAAGGTACAGCAGATGCCAGTTGTGATGGAATAATGATTTCCCAAAAGCCATTTTGCTTTGCAATCGTTTGGTATTTTTTAAATTTACCAATAAAAACAAGCACCTGAGTTGCAGGCGTTGTTTTACCAGATAAAACAAGTGGAAGTCCACGCTGCAAAACCATCTGACTCATGATGGGCTGATCGATGCTTAGCTGTGCAGCAGCAACAATACTAGAAAATAAAAAAAAGCAAATGAAAAAATGGCGCATGCCTTACTTATTTAAATGTTCTTGTAGCATCAGATAACAAAGCCATTCTTGTCTGGGCAAATGAAATGGACCTTTAAATAAATTACCTTTTGCTGTTTGTGCTATAGTGCCATCCCTGTGTAAATAACCAAACCATTCGCCATGCTCTTTATCATGAAATTTACTATATGCATAATCATGCACCTTTTTATGCATATCCGCATAACGTTCATTACCAGTTAGTAAATACGCCATGAGAGTAGCAATAATGGTTTCATTGTGAGGCCACCAAAACTTCATATCCTGCCAGTACTCCTGTACCGGCTTATTGTATACGTCTCTAAAATATAATAGGCCGCCATGTTTTTGATCCCAACCTCGCTTCCACATATAATCTATCATTTTGCAGCCAAGTGCAATTAAGCGAGGATCATTGTTTCTATATTTTGCTTCTTGTAAAATAAACCATCCTCCTTCTATTGCATGCCCTGGATTTAAAGTGCGGCCATCGATATGGTCAATAATAGATCCATCTGGCGCCACTTGTTCCATCACACACTCAATATCATCTTTTACAAAATATTTTTCGATGGTATTTATCCATCCGCTAATTAAATCATCACATCTTGGATCTCCAATGGTATCTCTTAACTGCTGCGCCGTATTCATTAAAATCATTGGAACACCAATGCCAATACTTGGTCTTAATCCAGAAAACTTGGGTGCTAACAAACCAGGTGTGTTTGCATATTCCAAGCATTTGGTAAATACCTTTCTGGCATTGTCTGCTGCCGCTTCGTCGCCACTTGCTTTTGAATAAGCGGCTGCGCCAATAACATAAAATGTTTCTGAAAAAAAGTACCTTCTTTTTCTAATAGGGCTTCCGTCTCGCATTACATGAAAAAACATTTGCCCATCGGAATCAAAACAATGCTTGTTTAAAAAATCGTAGCCAAGCTTAGCGCCATCCAACCATTCCTGCTTTTTTTCGATGGTATTGTACAGTGTCGAAAGCGTCCACACGGCTCTTCCCTGAATCCAAACGGCTTTATCATCATCAATTAATGATCCATCGGCGTCACGCATAAATAAATAACCCCCATGTTCCTGATCAAAAGATTTGGGAAACCAAAATGGAATGGTATCATCTAATAACTGATGCTTATAAAATGTAGCGAGTTCCAAAAGTTGTTCTTGATTGTACATCATACAAAAATAAATTTAAGCCGCAGCTTGCTTCGGTTTTAAAAACATTAACTGAACTGCAATAACAGCTGCTACAATAATTGCTAGGGCTGCAAAATCTCTATTTAAATTACCTGCATCGGTAGACTTCCCTAGATAATCTGTGATAACAGCGCCGGCAAAAATTCCGGCTGTATTTAAAAAGCCATAGGCCGTTGCCCTACTATTTGCAGGCACAAATTGACATAAAATAGGCATGTTATTGGTGTCAAACATGCCAAATCCAAAACCAAACATAGATGCTGCAGCAAAAACTACCACAATAGAATTACTATAACCTAGTAGTAATAGCGCCGGTATCATAAGTGATAATCCCATAGCGCCAATATATATACGACCACTGTTATTTTTTTGCACCCACTTGTCAGAAAAATAACCACCCACAATTACACCTACCAAAGATGACAATGAAATAGAAATAGTGGTTAACGGACCCGCCACAGACATGTCTATATGTAATTTGTCTGCAATTAAAGTGGGGGCCCAGTTTTTAATGGCCCATCCCGGAAAACTTGGAACAGCAAAATATAAAATGATAATCCAGAAAGAAAAAGAAGTAAGAAGCCCAGATACACTTTTAAAAACCGACTGATATCCTTTTTGCGCCTTATCTAATAGATCTCTTTTGATATTATCCTGTAAAAAAACAACCAAAACAAATGCATATAACATTCCAAAGCCGCCAAATACCATAAATGTATACTGCCACGAAAATAGTTTAGCTACTGTTGCACCAAACCCACCAAGGGCCTGCCCCATATATATACCAGACATATGAAGACCTACCGCCAAGGACCTGGTCTTATCGGAATGATAATCGGCAATTAATGAAAGACCAGCAGGAATATATAGCGCCTCACTTAAACCCATCAGCGCCCTTAACCAATACAACTGACTAAAGCTTGTTGCAAAGCCCATAGCAAATGTGACCAACGACCAAACAAAAAGACTTCCAATAATGAGGCCTTTTCTGTTAATACGATCCGCAATCATACCAGAAAACGAACTCATTGCACCGTATACCCATAAAAACACAGCCATTAAATAACCATAATTGGTTGCCTGTTGTAGTTCTGCAATGTCTATTTGCATAGAGGGCCTCATGGTGGCAATCATTTGGCGGTCCATATAATTTAATAGTGCTACAACCCACAAAAGGCCAACTACTATCCAAGGGTATTTTTTTGATTCAGTCATATTTATTTTTTAAAGGAGCCCACCCAAATTTTAGGGGTTCTGATTCCAGGTTTTATTTCACCAGCAGGTAAATATATTTTATTGTTGTTGATAAATGCATGTGTTGTAACCGGGGCTGTAAAACTTAATTGCGCATAAGGCCCCCATGTATTTGAAACACTATTATACTTTAGCACATCTTTACTAAACCCAGGATGCGTTTTTTGTAAATTATTTTTAACAAGGGTTAGTTCCTTTTTTATAGTTGTATCTGAAGTGGCAGCAATTTTTGCAGCCAACATTTCTACTTCATGAAATACTACAATTTTATCACCCCCAATAAATAAAATACTACTATCATTTGATGTAACGGCAGTAGCCGCTGATACTGTTTCAGGTAGTTTTGCTTTTTCATACCAGATATTTTTTTCAATATCCCATGCAAAAACTTGATTGTAAATTTTACTAATACCATCAGCCCCTTTACAACGGCCTCCCATAATGTACACTTGTCCATTTAGTAGAGTAGCTGCAGCAAAAGTAGTGGGCAGCGGCATGGTAGAAACATGTTTCCATCCTGCTTTAATATTGTCAAAATAGAGCGCCCATACTTTATTAGAAACACCTTTACTATTAGCGCCTCCAAAAACATACACTGCATAATTGGTTGCCACAGCTACCGCATTCGTTAGCGCTTCTGGTAAATTGGGCCATGTAATTACATCAAAGCTACTAGCACCGTAACTTTTTTGAATGCTGTAAACTGTATTGATAGCCCCAGTTTCGTTTTCGCCGCCAGCATATATAATTTTATCGGGCGTTTGCGCAACAGCAGCATATGCTACATGAATAGGGAGTTTGAACGAACTCGAATAAATTAGTGTATCATTTTTTACCCCATATACAAATACGTCGTTATAGTACTTTTTTGATCCGCCTTCCCAAGGTAGCCCTGACGGAAAATTATTACCGCCTCCAATGAATAGTTCATTGCCAATAATACCGCAAATAGTCCCAGACAATCCTATATGTGATTGCTCCTTATTTATTGTAGGTAACACACCAGCTTCATGCCAAACAATTGGCTGCTGGTATTTTTGTTGGGCAATGGCTTCACAATAAAAGCAAATACCCAGCGCTACAAATAAATATTTACAAGAAGTTTTCACGATGTTTACTTAGGAATTTTTGAAGCGTATGTACTAAAACCTAAAGCGTCTACATCGGCACTAAAAAGTTCAAATTGCGCATCCGACATATTAGAAACAGGCAGTCTAAATTCGCCACAGTTCATGCCTATTTTTTTCATATACGCTTTACCCGTTGCAATACCACCATATTTACCTAATAACCGAATCATATCTATCGATTGCTGCTGAAGCGCTCGAGCAGCTTCCAAATTATTATTATTGTATGCATCTATTAATGACATGTAAAGCGGTGCAGCATAGTTATAGGTACTACCTACAGCTCCTTTAGCACCAAGCACTAATGCCGACAACATATTTTCATCTCTACCCCAAAGCATATCATAAGCGCCATTTGCAAAACGCATACAAGACAAATAATCCATAAAATCTTCGTGGGTATATTTTATGCCGGCAAAATTGCTGAGTTTGCCGTGCACAGCTTGTAGTAATTCATACATGGTAATATGAACGCCAGTTAAAACAGGTATATGATAATAATAAAATGCCAAATCAGGAACCGCTTCACCAATTTCGATACAAGCTTTTGCCAAAACATTGGCATTTGCTGGTTTAAAATAAAATGGCGCTGTAAAAGCAACCGCTCGAAGTCCAATACTTTTAGCATAAAGCGCTAGGTTTTTACAATCGTCTATACATGTACCTCCTAAAAAAGGAATGACTGTAAAATTTGGGTTATCGCCAACTGCAATAGCCCAAGCGCTCATGACCAACTTTTTTTCTTCGAGTGTTAATGAAACACCTTCTCCAGTTGAACCACAAATAAAGGCACCCGTTACTTTATTGCTTTGCAGCATTTGATAATAAGCGGGTATCATATCTAAGTTTAAAGACCCATCCTTATGAAATGGCGTAAACGGAGCTGCAATTAATCCTTCTAAATGTTTCATGTATTTATTTTTGTTTCCAATGATCTACTAATAATTTCATAAAATAACCACCCACAACACTTCGCGCTTGCATGCCAACCTGCTTACCAGTAATGGTTTCATGCCAATCGCTGATAGGAACTCTTGAAGAAGTTTCAGTTGCATACAAATAAATAGGGTACATAAGCGTCGTAAAATCTTTTTGATTGGTAGCCATACTAGCTGTCCAAATTACCCAATCGCTTTTAGTATATGTTTTTCTACTATCCAGCGGAAGTCCATATTTATTTTGAATGGTCAAATAATAAGCAATCTCTTTTTTATACACTTCGTCTGAAAATAATTTCAGGTCCAATAATTTATCCCACACTAAATTATATTTCTGACTCCAGGTATTGCCTTTGTCAAAAGTTAAAGCATAATGATCTCCAACATCAGCAAGACCTAACCATTTAGAAGCGTAGTCTTTTGCAATAGCGCTATATTTTGCTGCAACAGCAGGCATGCCCATTTTGGAAGCCATTTGCGCGTAAGCACCAATGCCCACAATAGCTTTAATAGAAAGGTTTGCATTGCGAGATAAGTGACCGGCAAAATCGTCGGTACAAAGTTGATTAACAGGATCAAGCCCATCGTTTACTAAAAAATTAACCCACTCAGAAAGCACTTTCCAGTGTGGTTTTGCAAACGAAATATTATTTTCTGCCTTACAAATAGCAGCCGTTAATAAAATCATATTGCCCGCTTCTTCTACAGGCATATCAGCTGGATAGGTTTGCCCATTTGCAAGCGGATACGTTCCTAAGTCGTGAGCGGGAAATGGTTTTGTCCATTTACCAGTTTCGGAATATTCAATTAAAGGCGCAACCATACCTTTTAATAAATCAGAATTGTATAATAAAGCAAGTGGCGCAGATGGGTAGGTTACGTCTACGGTCCAAATAGATCCATTGCTAAAATTTTCTTTTTGAGGAAATAAAAGTTGGTCTTGAGGCCCTCTAATGGTGTTGTGGGCAGCTAGTGATTGCCTGTACGCTGTTACACACAAAGCAGCATATGCAGAACCACCACTTTTTACAGCACTACTATATAATTTTTTATCAAATGCACTACATAAAGCAGCCACCCTCGTATAATCTGAGGCAGCAACACTTATAAGCTTCTCCATGGTTGTGTATTTCTTTTTCCACCAAGGATCAAGGTTGACACCAAAGTATTGAACCGATTTTATTTCGTCATACGAAAGCATGACCCTGTCGCTTACTGCGCCAGTTGCACCAAGCTTTTGATGCAACTGAACTGTCAAGTAATTATCTGCAATTTTTGTATTTTCTGAAACACCAGCAATTTCTTGGAGCAATTCATTACTGCTTTTATTTAATAAAGTAGCCGTTGCACTTGAAGTAGATAAATAAGCATAGCCCCAATCAATGCGCAAATCATCGCCGGCCTTAGCCAATATTTTTTGATATGCAACACCCGTTTTTAAATATTTAATATTATTAAAAGTCTCAGCAGTTGTTTTTTCAATTTGAGAAGACCTGTCTTTTGCCACTGAGGCACTTACGCCAAATAAAATTTCAATATCGTGCTTCTTATTATCCGCAGCGCTAGATGTAAAACTGATATAAGATAAAGGCCTAGAAAGTATATCTATATTGCTAGCTAACAGAGGCGATAAAAAATCTATATTGATGTTTACATCACCACAAAGCATACGGTAGCTGGTTTTTGTAGCAGTAACCGTAACAGATTCCTGCTTGGCAAGCTGTATGTTGTTGAACTTTTTTTGCGCATACAGTCCTGCATCTAACCAGGCATACCCCTGCGTATTGATGCAATGCATGGCTAAAATATTTTCACCATTTTTTAAATACTTTTTAATGGCTTCTTCTAATGGATATGTTTTAACAGAGGTTACATAACAGTTGCCGCAACTATAAATTTTATTCCCATTGAGATACACTTCTACATCTTCGTCATACCTAAGTTTCGCTAGTAAATTGTCAATAGCAGCTCCATCGTAATTAAAAGTTCTACGAACCCAAATTTCTTTGGTATCCCAGGCTGTTGCAAAATCATTGTCCCAACCTTTCCCAAATGGAAGATTTCCAGCTTTCCAATTTGCAGTTTCAAATTTTTCTTGTTGCCAACCAGCAGCAGGCGTTTCAAAAGTATACAAGCAGTTAACTGGACCTGCCTCACCTACAGCAGCAATGGGTGTGCTTGGTAGTTGCATATCCCCTAAAATTTGGTATTGAACACCATCCACTTTAGCATACGCAATTAATCCCTGATCATACCCAGACCAGTGTTTTGTGTTTGATCTATTTACTTGATCCGAAAAAGACCAAACACTAAAGTAAGGATTGTGTGTTACTAGAGGATATGCTGGCATTTTATGAATCTGTGCGTAGGTTGCGCAAACAATAAATACAAAACCAACAAATGCTACATACTTTTTCATAAAGGGTTTATTCTATCCCCCAATGTAAAAAACAATGCTTACATAAACAATCTAAAAATTAACTAAAACGTCATTATTTTGGCGCTTTCCGGGGGTAGAACGCCCTTCTACTACTTGCTTTTCAAGTAGTGCTTTAAACTCTGTTACAATTTGGGGATTTTCGGCAGCAATATTGTGTTGCTCTTTAGGATCTGTGCGCAAATTATATAATTGAATTGCAGGTAAATTTAGCTTGTTTGCTGCCGCTTCGGTTGGAGCACTCCAGCCACCGGACCCACGCGAAAAAATTAATTTATAATCACCAGACCTAATGGCAAACTTGCCATCAATAGAATGATGAATAATATTTTGACGCCTATATTCGCTTGTATTATTTAATAAAAGAGGCATTAAACTATAACTGTCTTCCGCTTCACTGCTTTCTATTTTTTTTCCAAGCATATTTGCAGCTGTTGCATAAAAATCTGTGAGAGAAACCGTTTTATCCGAAACAGTATTGGGTTTTACAATACCTGGCCAATTTACTATAAATGGAATTCGGTGACCACCTTCAAAAATATCTGCTTTAGCACCTCTAAAACCTGCGCTTACATCATGTCCTGCAGCAATTAAAGTTTTAAAATCTGCAGAAGGTGATGCGCCATTATCACTTGTAAAAACAATCATTGTTTGTTGAGCTATGCCGGCTTTTTGTAAAGCATCCATAATTTTTCCAACCATTGCATCTGTCATTAAAACAAAATCTGCGTAAGCATTAATCCCTGACTTTCCTTCAAACCCAGCTGTAGGCAAAATAGGTGTATGCGGGGCCGTTAATGGTATATACAAAAAGAAAGGCGCTTTATTATTTTTTTGATCTTGAATATACTCAACCGCTTTTTGTGTAAGACCAGTTAAAACATTTTTATGCTGTAACCCTTTAGCAATAGGGCCTTCACGCCAAAATCCAGCACCCTTATTTTCTTTTATAGAGTCAATAAATGGTGTGGTTACCCGCTGATTTTCTATGTACACATAAGGTGGAATATCCAAAGAAGCACTAATGATATAACTGTAATTAAATCCAATACTATTAGGGCCAGCAGTTAATGTTTTAGAAAAGTCTATCTGATTATTTGTGTTTTTTTGCCATCCTAAACCTAAGTGCCACTTTCCAATGCAAGCGGTATTGTAACCACTATTTTTAAAAAGTGTTGCAACAGTATGTCTGTTGGTGGCAATCAAGGCGGTATCATAACTCCACAAAACACCATTTTGTAAATGGGTTCGCCAAGCATATCTGCCTGTTAAAATTCCATAACGTGTGGGGGTACAAACCGCAGACCCACTATGTGCATCTGTAAAGCGCATGCCACTTGTTGCAAGTGCGTCTATATTGGGTGTATTTATTTTGCTAGCGTTATTAAAAATAGAAACATCCCCAATACCTAAGTCGTCTGCTAGTATATAAATAACGTTTGGCTTTTTTTGTTGGCCAAAACATGTTGAACAGAAAAACAAAACAACCGATAAACAAAACAACCGCATCAAATAATATTTATAATAAATATACAAATAATCAAACTTAACAATACTAATATATGTTAGTATACATAAAAGGGGTAATTTTGAACTGAATTCAATCCAATAATTACAATGATTCATAAACTTGTAAAAGACGCAGCAACAGCCGTAGCAGACATTTCAGATGGTAGCACCCTTATGTTAGGTGGCTTTGGTCTTTGTGGCATTCCGGAAAATTGTATCCAAGCAATTTTAAAAAAAGGTACTACCAATTTAACCTGCATTTCAAACAATGCAGGTGTCGATGATTTTGGCATTGGACTACTACTTCAACAAAAAAGAGTAAAAAAAATGATTTCGTCTTATGTAGGCGAAAACGAAGAGTTTGAAAGACAATTACTTTCTGGCGAATTAGAGGTTGAACTGATACCACAAGGAACACTTGCATTTAGATGCATGGCCGCAGGTTATGGCATGCCAGCAATATTTACACCCGCTGGAGTTGGAACCGAAGTAGCGGTAGGTAAAGAATCCAGAATTTTTGATGGCAAAGAATATTTATTAGAAACTGCATTTAATGCAGATTTTGCCATAGTAAAAGCTTGGAAAGGTGATACCGATGGAAATTTAATTTTTAAAAGTACGGCGCGCAACTTTAATCCACTCATGGCGATGGCTGGTAAAATTACCATTGCCGAAGTAGAAGAATTAGTAGAGCCTGGCATACTTGACCCCGATCAAATTCACACACCCGGCATATATGTGCACCGAATTTTTGAAGGAAAAAATTATGAGAAAAGAATTGAAAAACGCACCACCAGTAAATAAATACCATGTTAGATAAAGAAGGCATTGCTAAACGAATTGCAAAAGAAGTTAAAAATAATACCTACGTTAATTTAGGTATTGGTATACCTACCCTAGTTGCAAACTATTTACATGAAGGCATCAACGTTTGTTTTCAAAGTGAAAACGGATTATTGGGCGTTGGACCTTTTCCAAAAGAGTATGCTGTTGACCCTGATACCATCAATGCAGGTAAGCAAACCATAACGGCACTTCCAGGTGCTAGTTCATTTGATTCCGCGATGAGCTTTGGTATGATTCATTCCAAAAAAATTGACTTAACCATACTTGGCGCTATGGAAGTTTCAGAAAACGGAGATATTGCCAACTGGAAAATTCCGGGTAAAATGGTCAAAGGGATGGGTGGTGCCATGGATCTTGTTGCTTCTGCAAAACATATCATTGTTGCCATGCAACACGTTAATAAAGCAGGTGAAAGTAAACTTCTTTCCAAATGCGATTTACCCCTCACCGGAAAAAACTGCGTTAAGAGAATTGTGACCGAATTAGCTGTTATTGATATTGCGCCAGAAGGCGGATTTGTTCTGATAGAAAGAGCACCAGGCGTATCAATTGAGCAAATAAAAAATGCCACTGCTGGAAAGCTCCTTATTAATGGAGACATACCAGAAATGGCATTATAAAAAAGGCGAATCAATTATAAGTTACCTCTTAATTCTTGTTCTCTTTCGAGTGCTTCAAAAAGCGCTTTGAAATTTCCAGCACCAAATGATTTAGCACCTTTACGCTGAATGATTTCAAAAAATAAAGTAGGCCTATCTTCTACAGGCTTGGTAAAAATTTGTAGTAAATATCCTTCATCGTCACGGTCTACGAGTATACCTAGTTTTCTTAATGGCGCAAGGTCTTCGTCGATAGGTCCAATACGATCTAGAAGTTCATCGTAATAAGTACCCGGCACTTTTAAAAATTCAACGCCTCTTTCACTTAATGCTGTTACCGTTGTAATTATATCCTGTGTTGCAATGGCAATATGCTGCACACCTGCATCTTTATAAAAATCTAAATATTCTTCTACCTGAGATTTTTTCTTACCTTCTGCTGGCTCATTAATGGGGAATTTCACAAATCCATTTCCATTACTCATTACTTTACTCATGAGCGCCGAGTATTCGGTAGAAATTTGCTTGTCATCAAAAGTTAAAATGTTTTTAAAACCCATTACGTCTTCGTAAAAAGAAACCCATGTGTTCATTTGATTCCAACCCACATTTCCCACGCAATGATCAATGTATTGAAGTCCCACATCTGATGGATTATAATGGCTTTCCCATACTTTAAAGCCTGGCATAAATGTGCCCTTATAATCTTTACGCTCAATAAATAAATGAACCGTATCACCATAAATATGAATACCGCTCATTACAATTTTACCATCTGCATCTTCACGTGTAGTAGGCTCCATATACGGCTTTGCACCACGTTTTACAGTTTGCTCAAAAGCATCGGTCGCATCGTTTACCATTAAGGCAACTGCTTTAACGCCATCGCCATGTTTGTTTACATGCTCCGCAATAGCCCCTGTTGGATGAAGTGGCGTAGTTAAAACGAGTCTTACTTTATTTTGAACAAGTACATAAGATACTTTTTCTTTATCGCCTGTTTCAGGACCACTATATGCATAGCTCTGAAATCCAAAAGCTGTTTTATAAAAATGTGCTGCTTGCTTTGCATTACCTACATACAACTCTACATAATCTGTTCCCATTAAGGGTAAAAAATCTGTGCTCATATAAATTTTTAATTCTTATTCAATATTGTGTTGCCAACTCTTGTGGTAACTTTCATCTTCAATAGCAATGGCATCTTCTGTTAACATGAGTGGCTTAAATGGATCAATCATAACAGCCAGTTCTTCTGTTTTTTCTTTACCAATAGATTTTTCAACAGTACCTGGATGTGGACCATGTGGAATACCACCAGGGTGAAGTGTAATTTGACCTTGCACCACAGATTTTCTGCTCATAAAATCACCGTCTACATAATAGAGCACTTCGTCACTATCAATATTGCTATGGTTATATGGCGCAGGAATAGCCTGTGGATGGTAATCATATTTACGCGGCACAAAAGAGCAGATCACAAAATTATGCGCTTCAAATGTTTGGTGCACCGGTGGTGGCTGATGCACACGACCCGTAATAGGTTCAAAATTATGAATCGAAAAAGCCCAAGGATAATGATATCCATCCCATCCAATAAAATCAAAAGGATGTGTACCATAGGTGTAAGGATATATTAAACCCTGCTTTTTAATGAGTACTTTAAAATCGCCTGTTTCATCAAAGGTTTCAAGGTCAGTGGGCCTTACAATGTCACGCTCACAATATGGCGAATGCTCCATCAGTTGTCCATATTTATTTTGGTAACGCTTGGGAAAATGTATGGGACTAAAACTTTCAATGATAAACAAACGGTTGTCTGTGTCATTAAATTCTATTTGATAAATCGTACCTCTTGGAACAACAATATAATCGCCATACTTAAAATATATTTTACCAAATCCTGTTTTTAAAGTGCCCGAACCTTTATGGATAAACAACACTTCATCGGCCTGACTATTTTTATAAAAATAAGTAGTCATCGACTCCATAGGAGCCGCTAAAGAAATTTGTAAATCTGAATTTACAAGAACAATTTTTCTACTCTCTAAATAATCTTTTTGTGGCTTGATATTAAAGCCAAGCAAACTGGTATGTCGTAAATGTTTTTCTCTTGCAATTTTTGGCTCTACCGAATACGGCGTACCCAATTCTTTTACAATGGTTGGTGGATGCGTATGGTATACGAGTGAATACATACTAGAAAAACCTTCGGTAGAAACAAGTTCTTCGGCATAGAGTGCACCATCAGGTTTTCTAAAAACGGTATGACGTTT
>JACCDP010358440.1_pt1 | contig 37559 bp, 31 predicted proteins | sample 7445841 | NCBI WGS metagenome assembly JACCDP01 (sample SAMN15323441, study PRJNA562643) | freshwater metagenome | isolation source: river surface water | place: USA:Blue River Watershed | collected 2017-08-17 | reverse complement strand
GCTTCATTTGCATTTAACAATACTGGATTTGATAAAGGAAGACTAATTTTTTGACCCAAATCTGCAGGTGTAACAATATACGGCGCAGATTCATCTTCAAAAATAAAATCACCCGTTGCAGGATCAATCGAATACAACTTTACAAATATTTCTGCTCCAGGTTCTGACGAGGCATTTATAACAGCATCGATTCCATAAATTGTTGCCGATTGAAACATATCAAAAATGTGTCCTACTTCATATCCTTGACCGGAATTGCTAATACCTCCAAGTATTTGACCATTATCTCGAGCATAAACATAGTCATTTACTGAGATATTAATATTTGGTAAGGTGTTATTTGAAACATCTGGTTCTGTTTGCGCTGTAGTGGCTCCTACTGCTACTGAATAAGTAGCATTCGAAGAGGCCGGTGTAAATGTATTGGAACACCATACAGTATCAGTAGTTGCGGCTGCTAAATTGATAGGTCCGCCATTTCCTGAATAAGTACCATTAATTGTAGCCGTAAATCCTGCATCTGTTAAATCCTGAACGCCAATATTTTTCAAAACGCCACCAAAGTTGATTGGAGCTACTTGCGCATTAGGAATTTGGAAATAAGCTAATCGTGCTCCAAAAGCCCCATCAGTGCCAAAAGAAGTCGTTTGTAATTTTAAATCATACTGATCTGTTTCAATTATTTTCATATCGTCAATAGCCCAATACCAACCCCAATTTCCTTGGTAATTAATTTGCACTTTAACATTTGCTTGACCTCCTGCTACAGACGAAATATTGATGGAATAAACATCCGGATTTGGAGAATTCTGTGCAGTTGGCTCTGAACCATCTGTAACCACAAAATCAGTCCAAGTAGTCCCTCCGTCATTACTAATTCGAATAATTCGTGTATCAAGATACGTTCTGTATGATTGTTCAAAAACAATGCTCACATTTGAATATGCAGAACAATCGATGGTTCCAGAATAGGTCATATTGGAATTCTGAACTCCACTTTCTCCTTGAGCATCTGAATTAATAAACGCAAAACCGTTATTCACACTTGTGAAAACAGCTGGACTCAAAGTAGTAACTGGAATTGTGTCGGCATTGTTAGTAATTGTCCAGTCAAGGAAAGGAACAGATGTATTGTCATAAGTCCAATCATTTCCGTTAGAAAAATCATTGGACCAAATAACTACGCCTTTCGGAAACGTTGGTTTTGTTTGCTTAATTTTCGTTTCAAAAGAAGCATATTTATCTTTTGGTGAATAGATAGCGGGTGTCATCTGTGAAAATACGACTCCATACAATCCTACTCCAATTAAGAGTAAAAAGTAATTTTTTTTCATGGTTGTTTTTAGTTTAGAATTACTCAAATATAAAAAAAAAGGGTCGGAATTACCGACCCTCTTGTACTATTTCTTAGAAATTTATTTTTTAACAACAACTTTTTCAGTTGATGTAGCTGAACCATTAGAAACAGTTACATAATAAACTCCGTTATTCAAACCTGTTGTATTGATTGTTGTAGATAAGCCATTCAATTCAGTAGATTTTACTAATTTTCCTGCAACATCTGTTACAGTAATTGTTCCTTCAGTTAAAGTTGAAGAAACTGTAATTACATCAGAAGCTGGGTTAGGATAAACCGATAGATTAACTGAATTAACCTCTTCAACATTTGCCGGAGAGAAGTTCATTCTAACCATTGGAGTTGAAGTTGTATAATACCATGTATTATCTGTAAGGTCTAAATAGAAAGAAGTTTGAGCTTCAGAAACTCCTGCAGTACCAACTACTAAGTCATTAGAAGCACCACCGTCACCATTTGAACCAGCAACTACTAAATACGATTCGTTAGCATTAAGTGTGACTGGAGAACTCAATGGCAATGAAATTGTTTGTCCTAAGTTTGCGGCAGTTAATGTGTATGGTGCAGATTCATCAACAAAAACGAAATCACCAGTAGCAGCGTCGATTGAATATAATTTCACGTAAATTTCCGCACCTGCTACAGCCGCAGCATTTACGAATAAATCGATGGTAGATAAATCAGCAGAAGCATACATGTCGAAAATATTACCAACCTCGAAACCTTGACCTTGATTGTATGAACCAGAAGCTACAGTTCCCAAGTCTCTCGCATAAATTGTATTGTTAACAGAGATGGTAGCTGCGTTTGTGATAGCATTGTTAGCAGGAGCAGCATCTGTAGCTGAAGAAGAAACAGATAAATTCACCACATGATTTGCAACTGTTGCAGGAGGAATTAATTGAGTTGTCGCATCCAATGTGTCAGTTGCCCCATTAGCTAAAGTACCTGGAGCAGAAGTTCCTGTGTATGCACCGCTGGCTAGAGCTGCCGTAAATACTACATCGTTTTGTGTTAAAGCACCTAGGTTAGATACTACACCAGAAAAATCGATTGGAGCAATTTGCGCCAATGGAATTTTGTAGTACGGTAAGCGCGCTCCCCAGAAACCTGTTGAACCCCAATAAGCACCAACGATAGCTAAATCGTAATCATCTGGTGTCATTAATTTCACATCATCAACAGCCCAAAACCAGTCATATTGACCTGTGTACTTGAAACCGATATGAACTGCAGCTTGTCCACCTATTGCAGAAGATAAATCTACTTGTACCTGCGCTGGGTTTGTGGTGTTTGTATTAACAGTTTGATTCGCGTTAACTTCTACTTCTCCCCATGTAGCACCACCATCTAAACTGTAAATAACGTACGTTGACTCCGCATAACGTCTGTGCGTTTGTTGAAACGTCATTACAACTTGAGGATTAGCTGACAAATCAATAGGAGCAACGGTGTAAATAATAGCATTTTGGCTCGATGTTGCTCCTGCAGCATCAGAATCAATAATTGCATATCCGTTAGCTGCTGTTGTATGTCCTGCTGGATTTAACGCCGCAACAGGTGCTGCATTTACATCGGTAACAATTGACCAATCACCTGCTGTGTGAGGAGGTGTTCCTGCTGGGTCATTATCAGTTGCCCAATCAGCTGCATTTGAGAAATCATTTGACCAAATGGTTACACCTTTGAGTTGATCAAATTTGCCCTTAGGGGCTTTTTGTTGAATGAATGGATTTTTTTTGCTATCCAATACAGTTGCGCTTTTCTGAGCGTTTACCGCACCTACTGCAAATAATCCAATTAAGCATACGTAAATCTTTTTCATGTTAATTAAATTTTAAGTGTACGAATTTAGTGATATAATTCGTAATAACAAATCAATAATTCTATTGTTGTAAATAAAAAGTGAAATATTGAAGGAACAATTTATGAAGCTCTTTCAATTAAATAAGTGGCAAACGATTTAAACAAATCTTTTTGTATTTCCGGAAGTGCTTCAAGGCTTCTAATTGCATCGTTGTAGTAGGCCTCCATTTTTTTCTCAGCAGCCTCTTTTGCTCCAAAATCTTTAAAAATTTGTTGAGCTGAACGTACGCGTTCATTTGGCTCAATAATCGAAGAAAGCTGAATCATGTCGCATCCTAACTCTCTAGCCTTGATATTTAACAAAGTTTTTTTATCACTCAAGACATCTCCACCAATTTGTTTTCCAATCTTTTCTGATTCTCCATAAAGATCTAGTAAATCATCTTTAATCTGAAAAGCTATGCCTATGTATTGGCCAAAATTGTACAATGCTTTTTGCATCTTTTCATCTAAATCAGAGACAATACCACCAAATTGAATGGCGCAACCAAGTAGAACGCTTGTTTTCAATCGAATCATTTCGATGTATTCTTGCTCGGTAACAATCTCTCGTGTTTCAAAGTCCATGTCCATTTGCTGTCCTTCACAAACTTCAGTAGCCGTTTTGTTAAATAGATTTATAAGTTCTGGAAGGTATTTTACGTCACATTTTGCCAACGATTCATATGCCTTCACAAATAAAACATCCCCCGATAAAATTGCAATGTGGTTATTCCATTTAGTGTGAACGGTTTCCTTCCCTCTTCGAACAGGTGCCTCATCCATGATGTCGTCGTGAATAAGCGAAAAGTTATGAAATAACTCAACAGCCATTGCCGCATGCAGTGCATCCTTTCCTTGTCCGCCAAAATTTTCTGCTGTCATCAAGGTTAGTGCTGGTCTTAGCCTCTTTCCTCCTAATTCAAAAAAATAGCGAAGGGGATCGTAAAGATTTTCAGGAGAATTCGGAAGTTCAAAATTACTAAGTTCGGACTCTATTTGCTTGATATAATTGGCTATTGAGTTCATTTACGCTTGATCAGATTAAGAAGATAGGATCCATAACCGCTTTTAACAAGTGGTTCAGCGATTTGTTTGAGTTGCTCCTTTGAAATAAAACCGTTTCGGTAAGCAACTTCCTCAATACAACCGATTTTCAAGCCTTGTCTTTCTTCAATTACTTGAACAAACTGTCCTGCTTGCATTAATGATGTAAATGTTCCCGTATCTAGCCAAGCGGTTCCCCGATCTAGAACAGCAACTTTTAATTGATTTTGTTTTAAATATTCAGCATTAACATCGGTTATTTCATATTCTCCACGAGCTGACGGTTTCAGGTTTTTTGCTATTTCAACCACCGTATTATCATAAAAATACAATCCCGGAACCGCAAAATTAGATTTTGGATGCTTTGGTTTCTCTTCAATTGAAACTGCCTTCATTTCCGCATCAAACTCAACAACACCGTAACGTTCAGGATCACTCACATGATAGGCATAAACAACCCCACCCGTCGGATCATTATTTTCTTTTAGCAAGGCATCCATACCGACACCATAAAAAATATTATCACCTAATATAAGTGCAACTTTATCTTTTCCAATAAATTTTTCTCCAATAACAAAAGCTTGTGCTAAACCATTTGGCTCTTCTTGAACTGCGTAGGAAAATGAGCAACCAAGGCTTTCTCCGTTTCCAAGAAGTTTTTCGAAATTCGGCAAATCATACGGAGTAGAAATGATTAAAATTTCGCGGATACCAGCGCTCATCAAAATTGATAATGGATAGTATATCATCGGTTTATCGTAAACTGGCATTAGTTGTTTACTCACCGCGAGTGTAAGCGGGTGAAGGCGTGTCCCAGATCCTCCAGCTAATATAATTCCTTTCATGTGTAAATAATTTGTTTTTTTAACTGTCATTTGGACTGCTTTAGCAGCCGCGAAGTGAATTGCATAAGAGATTTAATTCATCCGTGTTTTATGGAAAATCTCTTTGAGCTTATTTCATACTAATTATTTTTTTCCGACTCTTCCTCTCTGTCTGTACTTAATTGAAGCTCGTTCCAATCAATATCACTTTCTTCATCGTAAGCGTCAAAGTAAGGCTCTTTAAATGACTTTGTTGTTATCCATTTATTAAGTGTTAGCAAAAGTGAAGGCAATATGACTAGATTACATACCATCGCTGAAATGAGAGTCAAAGAAATCAAGTATCCCAGCGCTTGAGTACCGCCAAATTGTGAAAATGTAAACACCGAAAATCCAAAAAACAATACAATAGAAGTGTAGAACATACCCAATCCAGATTCACGAATAGCCATGAGAACGCATTCTTTAGGGTCCCATTTCTGTTGTTTTAACTCTTGACGGTATTTGGCTAAGTAATGAATTGTATCGTCTACTGATATACCAAATGCAATACTAAAAACTAATAATGTTGAAGGCTTTAAAGGAATTCCCAAGAAGCCCATAACTCCTCCCGTAATAAACAAAGGCACCAAATTTGGAATCATAGAAATGACTACCATTCGCCATGATCTGAAAAGTATGGCCATTAAAACAGCAATGGAGGCTACAGCAAAAATTATACTCGAAATCAAATTATTTACCAAATACTTCGTTCCCTCCGACGCCACAACTGAGGTTCCAGTTATGTCGAAGGTGAAGTATTCTTGGTTTATCGCGGCTCGAAGTTTTTCCTGAAAATCCGGTTTACGAACTACTTGTCTCGCAAATTCAGGGTCTTCTTCAAATTTTAATTTAAGCTCGTCTTTTTCTCCAAAATATAAATCACGAAAATTGTTGTATACTCCGGGATAATAGGCGTAAAAACTATCTATGTAGTTGGCATTATTGCTAATTTGACTGTAATAATTTTCCAATTGTTGACGATCGGGATTCAAAATTCGTTCGATCGTATCTTTAACTTGGTTAACCTTATCTGAAACTTCATACGAACCAATGTCTTGTATTTGACAACGAATACGTATCACACGATTATTGGTGTCTATCAATTCTTTTATGGAGTATTTCCCGTTATCAGATCGCTTACTGAAATCTTTAATGTATCGTAATAAATCACGCTGAACAAGCTTGTTTCGACTATTGTATAATTTATATTCCGTTGAATCATTATCGTAGTAACACATGTTAATCCACTTAATAATGTCAACTGCCGAAACCGATTTTGAGAACATGGTATCTCTAGATAGAGCAGATTGTACATTGTCAATTTTGTCGAGCGTCTCTCTCTTCCACCAGGATTTATTCGGATAATGAATCATAATCTCAAATGGAATTGACCCACCAAAATTTGATTCCAAAAATTTCACGTCCTGCAAAATATTATCACTTTGTGGCAAATCTCCTGTTAGATTTCCCGTGGCAATAATTTTTGACATACCATAAACACTTATAGCGACTATAGCAATTGTAACTAGGTATATTACCGTTCTTTTCTTTTGAGTAATGAAAAGAATGAAGTTTATCATTCCGGTAGCAAACTTTCTATCTAAATGTTTTAAATGTCTTGTTTTTGGCGGTTTGAAAAAAGAAGAAAGTATTGGTAAAATACACAAAGAGAGTATAAATACCATCATGATATTCATGCTTGCCGCAAGACCAAATTCAATAAGTTTCTCAGAATTCGTGAAAGCAAAAGTTAAAAAACCTATTGCGGTAGTGAAATTTGTAAGAAATGTTGCCGTTCCAATTTTTTGAATTACCTGAGAGAGTGCTTTTGTTTTGTTGCCATGTTCTTTTACTTCTTGATGAAATTTTGTCATCAAGAAAATACAATTAGGTATTCCGATAACAATCATTAGCGGTGGAATCAAGGCCATTAGAAAAGATAATTTCCAACCAATGAATCCTATACTTCCCATTGCCCAAATAACGGCAATTCCAACCACGGTTAAACAAATACCTACTACCCTAAAAGACCTAAAAAATATGTACAAGAGAATGGATGTCACTAAAATCGAAAATCCAATGAAAAGGTACATTTCACCCTGAATTCTTTTGGCAATAACAACTCGTATATAAGGTAAACCGGAAAAATGCATTTTACCAAGTTTTGACTCATAACGCTTAGCAATCTGTTCTATATCGAGAACTAATTTGCAACTGTCTTTATCGGTTAAATATTCTTCTTCAAGACCAATAAGCATTAGGGAAACATTCTCTTTTTTGTTGTAGAGAATATCCTTGAAAAATGGATTGTTTCTAATTTCGTCTCGAATTTTCTTAACACCCTCACGTGTTTTTAGTTTGTCCTCAGTAACAATGGGTGTTGGCGGGTATTCGAATTGGCGTTGTACTTTATCATTTTTTAAAGTAACCAATGTAGCCTCTGAAATTACAGAATTTACACCAAGCGATTTTGCTAAAATTTCGGAACCCATGTCTCTCCACAATTTCAAGTTTCCTGGAGTATACAATGAATCCGACTCTAAAGCAATGATGAGTGTTCCACCATCCTCACCAAACATTTCCTTGAATTTCTTGTAGTTTTCGGTTGTAGGAGAGTCCTTTGGCAAAGCTAAACCATACTTATTATCTAAATTCAATGAGGTAAACGCATGATAACCGAGAAAAACAGTAATCAACGTGATGGCGCCAAGGATAATAAAGCGATTTCTAAGAATTATATTAGCAATCCACTGCCACATGTAGTCAGGTTTGTTGAATCAAGCGACAAAGGTAATAAATTCCTTAAAATGATAAAGGATTTGGTTTATAACCAACGGAAAAGGTCATCAAACATTCGTCTACCCCACGGTTGGCTACCGTATTTTTTTTCAATATCTGCTTTTAATTCCTTTATCGTAATCGCTTTGTTTTTACCAATATTCCCCTGTAATTCCTCCGGTTTCGGCTGTATAAATTCCACTTTTTTAGCAAAGTAAATAATTCCCCCATCTTCCGTAGCAACACCTAAAATTGTACCGGGTAAACCACAAAATCCTTCAGGCCCAACGGACGGAACGATACTTGTCGAATACCAAGCATAAATCCGGGTGCTATCGTTTTTCTGATATATTGCTTTTCGACAATCGTATCCTGCAATGTTTCTTGTGTTTTCAGTGATTTTCCAATTTCGCTGAGGTAAACTATCTTTAATGTATAAAAACTGCCCAAAAAGAGATAGTACGGTTAATTGGTTATTCGCATTCAGGTTTTGATAATAGGCATTTTTTGAAGTCATCCAACTCACCTCGCTAGGACTATTCTCCTGAATCGGAATAAAGGCAGAAGCGGTGTCGTTAAAATAAAAAGTGAATGCCTCATTTCTTATTTTATTGCTTTCATTGATCATGCGCTTCATGCGTTGATCCGTATACCTCTTCTCTAAATTGGTTCTACGTTCAAAGGTGATTTTACCATACGTTTGATGCTGAGCCAAAAGTGGACTATAAACACAAAACATAACTATACCTACAAGTAATTTCATGAAATCATTTTTAGAATTAATGCCAACCTTTCCACTCATCTTCTCTCGTTTTATTGCTATTGAATTTATAGGTCAAACGCAGTAGAAAGTATCGAGAAATAATTTTTGTGTAATTATCCGTGACAACATTTCCGTTAATTTGCCGCTGAAGATTTAAATTTTGATTTAACAAATCATTACCAGATATTGTAATTATCAAATTTTCTGTTTTGAGGAATGAGCGGCTTATTTCCGTATTGACAACAAAAATATTTCTATTAAATCCAACTGCCCTATTGGAGTTAATGACATATTTTACATCAGCCTTAAACTTAAAATGCGCTGGTAATTGCCATTCAATATCTGCTTTGTAAGTTTGCATCATAAAAGGAGTATTCGATACTGAAGCAAGTGAACTTATTGGACTGGTATAACTATAATCCCCTCCAACGGTAATCTGCAAGGAATCAAGTTTTAATTCGAATTCCGTGCCTGCTGAAATACTGCGGTTGTGTGTGATGTTTTCTTCATTGTTTACAAAGTTCGTGTAACGCATGTAGGATGCATTCAAATTCGGATTGATTTCAAACTTTCTATTGAATAATGGCAATCCAAATCCAGCAAACAAATTAGAAAATATATTTCCATTTACATTTTTAGTTCTTGAAATCGTTCTTCCATACGGGTCAAAACTAGTAGAATTGGCAAAAGCATTATTGGTAAGGGACCCCGTAAAACCACTCCAAATATAACGTCCCGTTAATGCCGACCATGTATTGAAATTAATTCGTACATTATGGACATAGTTTGGTTTTAAATCAGGATTCCCTTCTTGAATTCTATTCGGATTAGAATTATCTGGCACAGGTTGTAAATCATTAATACTTGGTTGTTGCGAATTAGTAGTGTAAAATAAACTAAAACGCTTGCTAATACTAGGTTTGAATTGATAACTAAATTGCGGCAGGTAATTGCTTATGTTCTGCGGAGTTATTGAGTCTGTAATGAGATTTCTATTGTCTATGTCAATATTCCTAAACCCAATTCCCCCAGTCAATGTATGTTTTCTGTCCTCATAAATTCCAACAATAGTACCACGATGTTGTTGTCGAATGTTGTCGAAATTATTGGAGAAAATGGTGTTTTCCAAGGAGTACAATCCGGTATTAATATCGAAGTCATAGGTTCTTTTATCCTGTAATTGATTGCCGAACTCATATAAATATTCCGTTTGAATTTTAATCCTCTTGGTAATGGGTTCTGTGAATGTTAGAATAGTGTAATGATTGGTTGATCCATTGTCATTGGTTTTATCTTGACGGAACGTAGTATCTAAACTACCGGCAAAATCGTATTGTGCCTGATTCAATAACTGACCTGTTGTATTATTTTTACTGTAATTCAATATATATTTTAATTCCAATTCTCGTTTCGGACGTTTAAACCTTCTTCTTAGTAAAGCTTCTGAATTGCTTGTGATTCCTGAAGAAATATTAATGTTTTGTATGTCGGTCCTTAATGATCTAGTTTGCAAACTATCTATGAATTCAGAAATACTTAAATTGTCGGCAGTGGCTGCATCGAAATTAACATTAGGTTTTAATTCAATAAACGTCAATGAATCTAAATTCATAGAAAAATTCATATTTATACGATGTGACGTATTAGTAGATTTATTATTTGAAGAATCCTTCGTGAAAAAGGTTGTGTCAGGTAGAAAATACTGAGAGAAACTTGAACCAGCTGCATCCAATCGTGTATCATAGTATGCATAATTGAAGCCAATTTTGCCCGTTTTACCTATTTTATCCGAATAATAAATACCTGCTTTTATGGTTCTAGGTATTCCACTCGTATTATTCGTGTTTCCTTGGTTCCAATTTGACATTCCTGAATTATTACGTTCATTCTCTAATCCAAATTTGTTCATATCTCCCCATTTGAAATTAGATTTTGGAGTATTTGAACCTAACAAGAAAACTGATATCTTTTGTTTACCTTGGAATTTGTTTGCCAAAACTTCTGTTTCGTAAAATGGAATTTCTTCTAATAAACCGAAATCTGATGCTGCTGATAATTTCCCGAAATAACCCTTTTTAGCATTCTCTTTTAATTTTAAATCCAAAACTTGAATTTTATCATCTTCCCCAGCTTTCGCATTTTCTCTTTCTTTTTCGTAAACTTGAACAGACTCAACGCCTTTCGCTCCTAGATTTCGAGTTGCTATTGTTGGGTCAGATCCAAAAAATTCATCTCCGTCCACTAACACCTGACTAATTTGCTTACCTTGAGATGTGATGGTCCCGTTTTCATCTACTTTTATTCCCGGTAATTTTTTTAATAAGTCCTCAACAACCGCATTTTCATTGACCTTAAAAGAATCGGCAATATAAACAAGTGTGTCACCTTTAAAATAAATTGGATTTTTATTTGCATAGACAATCACCTCCTTCAACTGCTTTGACTTTCCACTAAGTGCAATTTTTGGAATATCAATTTCATTATTGCTTTTACTTCCAAAAATGAAGAAACTCTTGGTATCAAATTCAGGATGCTCAACATATAGAGTAAAGGTATCGACTAGAAAACCAGTGAGGTTAAATTGACCTTGGGTGTTGGTTCTTGTGTATTTTATCAAGACCGAATCCTTCATTCTTACAGCTAATATTCCTGCATTCGCCAATGGTTTAGTGCCTGAAGTATCATATACTGCACCAGTTACTTTCATCTGCTGTGCTTGTGCCAATCCGGTTGACAAGATAAGTAACGCTAGTAAAAAGAGTTTTTTCATAGTTTTTTATGTAGTTAATAACGATTGTTAATGAAAAATGTTCTTTTATTTTCGAATTGTCACCTTCAACAATCGTTGGTACTCAATATTATCTTCTTTCGTGTAATTAGTGAACGAAACGTTTAACTTCTTGCCCATGAAAGCGTTAGGGCTTTTAAGAAGTTTCGAGACATCTCCTTTAGAATTTTCATCTATTTCAAGAGTAGAGGTAAATTCATCCGTTCCCACAACCATGAATTTAATTCCATTAAAATCACTGAATCCGCGAAATAAGGTCTCAAATGGCCCTTGCTGATTTACCAATTGAATTACTCGTGATTTGTCTTTTGTCATTTTTTCAATCGCAGAGAAAGGCATAAATTCAAGTGAATCGTATTCAACATGAGTTTTTCCACATGAATAAACCACCTGCTCTGCTGAGTCGAGATAAGATTTAGTTATTGAAAATTCAAACGCATCACCATTCGTTTTGGTTTCTTCTGATACCCAATAAAACAAACCTCCTCCTCTAAAATAATAAGAACACAACTCAGATGAACCATCTTTTCTTACATCTTGTACGATGACTTTTTTAATTGATTTTTCAGAATCAAAAAAGACTAATGCGCTAGTATGTGACTCGTCATTACTTAGGTAATGCAAAGTGGGTCCGCTCGTTAATTCTTTCGAGCTATCTATTTCCTTAATAAGTTCTGCAAACATTTCCTCTTGTGGAAAATTCGCTTCAACTGTTTTCAAAGGGGATTTCGGAGGATCGGATTCATTACTTGATTCCTTTTCTTTACACGATTGAAAGATCAAAGCTGAAAAAGTAATCACAGAGAAAATCTTTAAAAAGTATTGTAATCTTAACATAGTTCGCAAAGATAAAACTTTATACTTCACTATTAATTTTAAAAATTCAAGTAGTTGAAAGCTTAGAATTTTGAACATACTTAAACTGTTTGTCGTAATTTTGGTCTATGCCGGAAATAATTGGAATCGATTTTGGATTAAAGAGAACGGGAATAGCAATTTCTGATACCAACCAAATTATCGCTTCTCCCCTAACTACAGTAGATTCTAGTAATTTAATGGAATACTTAAGTACACTAATTCAAAAGCACGGTATTACGGAAATTGTTTTGGGATTTCCTTCAAAATTAAATGGCGGTGAATCTCATATTACCCAAAACGTACTATTACTAAAAGAGGCATTAGAAAAGAACTTTATAACTGCCAAGGTATTTTTGCAAGACGAGAGGTTTACCAGTAAGATCGCAGCACAAACTATTTCAAAAATCGGAACTAATAAACAAAAAAAAGATAAAGGACTGGTTGATCAGATTAGTGCCACGGTTATTTTGCAAGATTTTTTAAACGGAAAAAAATCATAACCTATACTTTAACTATTTTTGTACTTCGAACAAATCTCATGATATTACCAATAGTTGCATACGGTGACCCTGTATTAAAAATGGAAGCGGAAGAAATTGACGAATCCTACCCTGAATTAAAAGAATTGATCGCCAACATGTTTGAAACTATGTATCAAGCAAAAGGAGTAGGACTTGCGGCACCACAAATTGGAAAAAGTATACGTCTATTCATTGTGGATGGAGCTCCATTTGCTGACGAAGAAGGTGAAGAACCAGATCCCAAGGCTGCAGGAATTGAATCATTCAAAAAAGTGTTCATTAATCCAATTATCGAAGACGAAAGTGGACCGAAATGGTCTTTTCAAGAAGGGTGTTTGAGCATTCCTAAAATAAGAGAAAATGTTTCGCGTCATGAAAAATTGCGTATCTCCTATTATGATGAAAATTGGAGTTTTCACGAAGAGACTTATGAAGGCTATGCTGCTAGAATCATCCAACATGAATACGATCACATTGAGGGAATTCTTTTTACAGATCACTTAAATCCACTCAAAAAGAAATTATTACAAAAGAGATTATTGAACATTTCTTCCGGTCAGATTACAATAGATTACAGAATGAAATTTCCCAATAAAAAATAAATGAAAAAGCTAATTTTTTTCCTTGTCATCACTGGCCTGTTTTCGTGTGAAAACACAAATGACACAAACGCTACAGATGAAAAACAAGAACAAGAAACTTCTGTTACATCGGCAAAAGATTTACCCTATCTTCTTTCGAGAGTAAAACAACTAGAGGATTCAATAACATCTGAAGTTTCAAAAAATCCGTCTAAAAGGATAGGATCGTTTGTTTTTCTAGATTTAATAAATCGCCTTAAGGACGTTGTGAATAATTTTCCGAAAGCACCTGAAACGGCACCTTGTCTTTTTAAATTACACATGAAATATGGCGAAATGAAAGCCTACAAAGAATCCATTGCCTATGGCGATACATTAATGCAACGTTTCCCCGACTTCAAAGACCGCGATTTGGTTCTTCAAAGCATTGCCTCCACCTACGATATTTTTGTAAAACCTCGAGATGCTGAAAAAGTTAGCTTTTATCTTGAGCAACTCTTACAAAGTAAAACTCTGTCAGAAGAAGAAAAGGATGAAATTAAAACCAGACTTAAGTTTATCAACCTCGACGTAATTGCATACAGTTTAAAACAGTACAAAGCAAAGACAAAAAGTTCAAGTTAAAAAGTAAAGTTATTCCAATGTTCAAAAAAGGTTGGGTACGACTTTCGAACGGCTGATTCTCCATCTATATGTATTGGTGTTTCTGCAATACAACTCGCAAGGGCAGCTGCCATAATCATTCGATGATCTCCATACGTATTGATAGTTCCGCCGTTAATTTTACCTTTTCCAAAGATGGTGAGTGTGGCTCTATTAAGATGGTATGCCACCCCGAAAACATCCAACATTTCCAATACTGAATCCAATCTATTTGACTCTTTATTTTTTAAACGGTCTGTGGAATAAAAAGTTGACTCCCCTGTTATTCCGCATGAGAACACCGCTAGAACTGGAAATAAATCAGGGCAATTCACTAAATCTAATTGAACTGGACCTAGTAATTGTTTTCGTTGTTTAATCGTGATCTCGTTTTCTTTAATAGTGAGGTCAGCACCACTTTGCTGAAGAACATCAAGAATAATTTTATCAGGCTGTTGTGAGGTTACTTTTAAACCGTTAATTGTAAGTTCTCCTTTCAAAGCGGCAGCAGCAAACCAAACAACGGCACTACTCCAATCTCCTTGTACTTGAAAAACTGGATCAGAAAATATTTTCTCTTTTTGAATAAGGTAAGACTTTCCATTACAATTTATGTTGCACCAAAATTGGCTTAACATTTCAATTGTAAGCGAGAAATAAGGAAAACTAACAACATTTTCAATTATGATTTCTGATTGCTGCTCAAAAAAGGACAGCGCCATGAAAATTCCGGAAATACTCTGGGAACTTTCATTTCCATTCAAAAAATATTTCCCTGGACTTAATTTTCCTGAAACTAGAATTTTGTTGTCTTCTAATGACTCAACTTTTATCCCTAAAATTTTCAAATGCTCTTTCAATTCGCTAAAATCTCGTTTTAACAAGCTCTTTTCTCCTGAGAGTATTACGGAATCTGCCCAGTGTAAGGCAGCAAAAGCCAAACTCCTAAATGCAAAACCTGATTCATTAACATTCAAATGAATTGTTTTTCTTCTTGGAGGAAAGGAACTAAAAGTAACACCAAATTTGTCGGTTTTAATTTTAAAATCTATTGATTTCAATGCATTAACCATAGAAAGAACATCCTCAGAGGGTTCCTCCATTAAGATTTTAATTGGTTTTCGATTCAAGGCAGCTATGATAAGTGCCCTTTGAGCCTCACTCTTTGAACAAGGAATATGCAGTTTTCCTCTAACTGAATTTACCGGCAGTAATTTCATTTGAATCTCCTTCTTGAGCATAGGACGCTTGAATCCGTATTGCCTCTTGATGTATTAATTTTAAAAGCTGAACAACTATTTCTTCAGAAAGTCCTAATTTATTGGCATTTTCAATATTCCTCTTTTTTAGATCTACCCAACGCTTTGCTTGATAAATGGTTGAATTTTGGGACGACTTTATAAGACCAATCTTTTGAGCAATTTTCATTCGTTCCATTAAAATGCTGAGAACTTTTTCATCCAAGATATCAATCTCTTGTCTTAACTCCAAAATCTGTTCAGTTGTATTATCATTACGATCCTTGAAACGAATAGCAGAAAGTAGTTGTTGTAATTGAATTCCATTTACTTGTTGCTCTGCATCTGTCCAGGCCACAGATGGTTCATGATGTACCTCAACATGAAGTCCGTCGAAATGTAAATCCATCGCAATTTGACTCAATTCAAAAAGATATTCCCTACTGCCCCCCATGTGTGAAGGATCACAAATTAATTTTAAATCAGGTCGTTCTATTTTAAAATCTAAAGCAATTTGCCAATTGGGGTCATTTCGATAACGTAATTTCTCATAAACAGAAAAACCGCGATGTATGGCATGAATAGTCGCACTTGTAGCATTTTCAATGCGTTCTACCGCACCAATCCAAAGCTTTAAATCCGGATTTACAGGGTTTTTAATAAAAATTGGAATATCTACACCTTTTAAGGACTCTGCAATTTCTTGAACTGTAAACGGATTCGTAACTGATCTTGCTCCAATCCAAAACGCATCAATCCCTGCCTTTAATGCTAATTCCACATGTTGAGTCGATGCTACTTCTGTGGCTACTTTATAGCCAAATTCATGTTGTATTTCGTTAAGCCATGGAAGCGCTTTTTCTCCGTGACCTTCAAACATTCCCGGACGTGTTCTAGGTTTCCAAACTCCAGCTCGAAAGTAATCAAAAGATATTTCTCTCAATTGAGAAGCCGTAGCTCTTAATTGTTCTAATGATTCTGCACTACAAGGTCCCGCAATACAAAGAGGATGGTTCATAGGTGCATTAACAAAGAAAGATAGAAGAAAGTTGTTATTTTGCGTAGTTTACAGAACGTTTTTCTCGAATAACGGTAACTTTTACTTGCCCAGGATAAGTCATTTCCGTTTGTATTCTTTGTGAAATTGTAAACGATAGCTCTTCCGATTTTTGATCTGTAACTTTTTCTGCTTCTACTAAAACGCGCAATTCACGTCCTGCCTGAATTGCATATGCGCTAGAAACGCCTTCATATGACAATGCCAAAGACTCTAATTCCTTTATTCGCTTAATATAAGCTTCAACAATTTCTCTTCTTGCGCCAGGTCGAGCGCCTGATATGGCATCACATACCTGTACAATTGGAGAAATCAAAGTTGTCATTTCAATTTCGTCGTGGTGTGCGCCAATGGCATTCAACACCTCTCCTTTTTCACCAAATTTTTCGGCAATTTTCATTCCTAGGATGGCATGCGGTAATTCTGGCTCTTCATCTGGAACTTTACCAATATCATGAAGTAATCCTGCTCGTTTCGCTAATTTAACGTTGAGTCCTAGCTCAGCAGCCATGATGGCACAGAGATTTGCGACTTCACGTGAGTGCTGTAATAGATTTTGACCATATGAAGATCTGTATTTCATTCTTCCCACCATACGCATCAATTCCGGGTGTAATCCATGTATACCTAAATCAATGCACGTTCTTCTTCCTGTTTCCGCAATTTCTTCATCAAGTTGCTTTTTCGTTTTTCCAACGACTTCTTCAATTCTAGCTGGATGTATACGACCGTCCGTTACCAATTGATGCAACGAAAGTCTCGCAATTTCCCTTCTCACTGGATCAAAACATGAGAGAATAATTGCTTCTGGAGTATCATCTACAATTATTTCGACACCAGTAGCTGCTTCTAATGCTCGAATATTTCTTCCTTCTCTACCGATTATCCTTCCTTTTACTTCATCAGATTCAATATTAAAAACCGAAACTGCATTTTCAATTGCCTGCTCGGTTGCTACACGCTGAATGGATTGAATAACAATCTTTCGTGCTTCTCTGTTAGCGTTAAGTTTCGCTTCTTCTGTAATTTCTTTAATTGAAGCCATTGCCGCAGTGCGCGCTTCATCTTTCAGTGCTTCCATCAATTGAGCCTTGGCATCTTCAGCTGAAAGATTGCTTATTTTAGATAATTCTGCGACTCTCTTTTGTTGAATTTTGTCAATTTCTTGTAAGCGAATTTCCAATCCTTGAAACTTTGCATCAAAATCTGATTGTATCTTTTTTATCTCCCCTTCCTTTCTTCCCAATTCCTCCATTTTTTGATCGAGGTTTTTTTCTTTAGAACGAGCACGATCCTCATTAGACTGGAGTTTTCGCTCTCTATCTTTCATTGTGGCTTCATGCTCTTCTTTTAGCTTTAAGAAATTCTCCTTTGCCTGAAGCATTTTTTCTTTTTTGATGCGTTCTGCTTCTTGTTCCGCATCTTTAATTAATTTTTGGCTTTTCGTTTTTAACAAAGATTGTTGCGCTACAAAGGTAACTCCACCACCCGCTAATAATCCAATTACTGCATAAATTATAACATCCATTTTTCCTTAATTTTTATTTAAGGTCTCGAAGTGCTGGATTTAGAGAAGGGACTGCAAGTTATCTTTTAACGCTTCCAGATTTTTGTTTAATTCGTTGTCATCGATTTTAACATTTTCTGTTTTTGAAGCAGATTTGGATTGCTTTGCTAATAATTGTAATGAAGACATAGCGAGAAGATCCTGTGCATCGTTTACTGCATAGTGTTTCCTTAAGTATTCGACAGCCTTATTTATTTCCTCTGCAGCTTGAATAACGGCATCCTTCTCATCTTCCGAAACATTTAAAGGATACGTTCTACCAGCAATAGAAATTTTAACGGCAATCTTGCTCATGCTATTTTTTCAGTTTTTCTATATAATTATCAATTTCCTTCACTAATTCGTCTATGGCGTCTTTATCTCTCCCACCATTGCTTTTCTCGACCAAGTTAGTTTCTGTCTGAATTAATGCTGACTTAAGTTCACTCACTTCCTGTCTCAATTCACCTATCAGAGATTCATTTACAGAGAGTTTCGACAAAAGTTCTTCATTATTTTTACTCCATTCAGCTTTTTCAACCTCAATTGCCAAAAGTTTTTGACGCAGAGATTCTGCTAAATTTTGTATATCGATAAACAGTTCTTTTGTTTTGTCAGTCATAAATTAAGACTTTACACAAAGTTAATAATGAAAGGAACACCAACATCATTTTTGAAAATCTATTTTCATTTTTTTTTCAATGATTACCTTTGTGCATGCGTAAACTCTTTTGTATTGTTTGCTTTTTACCTTTTTATTACCATTCTCAAAAGGCTATTGTTTCAGATGAAATACATTCTCCGTTGGCAATACCATTAAATTTGAGCACACTTTTCGGCGACATTTGTCCTAACCATCTACACATGGGTTTAGATTTCCGAACAAACGGTGTGGAAGTGGTTCCTATTTTCTCAATAAGGGAAGGATATGTTTCTAGAATACGTGTTTCGCGAGGAGGATATGGTAAAGTATTGTATGTCAACCATCCGAATGGTCACACTTCGGTTTATGCACATTGTTCTAAGTTTTTTGGAAATATCGATTCTTTAGTTTCTAAATGGCAAGTGGAGAGACAAGAAAATGAAATTGATACAAACTTGAACGCGCTTATTTTGCCTGTAATCAAGGGTCAACAAATAGCTTTTTCAGGTAACTCCGGCAGTTCCACAGGTCCTCATTTGCATTTTGAAATTAGAGAAACGCTAAATGAAATTGCCTTAAATCCACTTGAACATGGATTTCAATTAATCGATGAAACTCCTCCAGTAATTGAAGCCATCAAAATAGTGCCTGTTTCAAGAGAAGGATTCGTTATTGAGAATACTGGTGTTGCTGTTCCTCCATTTTTGGAAAGTTCTAAAAGTGCAGAAACTACTCCATTAATAACTTTGCCAACAAACCAGTTTTCAAATTCATCATCCATCGGAATTATGGTAAAGGGTGGAGATAGAATGAAAATAAATGGGAACAAATTTGACTTTTACAAATCAGAAGTTTATTTCGACAGCACCCTAGTTTTCAAATGTGTTATGGATTCTGTTTCTTTTAATCATACGCGTTATGTAAATGATTATTGTGATTATAAAGCTTTTAAAATAGGAAAAGTGAAATGGCACAAATTATTCTTTTCGGAAGGAAACCCCTTAAACATTTACAAGCTGAACAAAACAACTGAATTTTTATCTGAGTTTTCTTCAAAAAAAATACACGTTCGAATTGTTGTATCAGATAAAAATAACCTATCGAATTCTTACGTATTTTGGTTAAATCCTTTCAATTATAACAATACAAAAGTAGTATTTGATAGTACAACTTACTATTTACCCAAAAAAGTTCTAAAAGAAAAAAATGGAATTTTCGATTACAATCTTGACGCATACACACTTATTCAACCTATTAAACGAAGTAATTTACTTTCTTCATCGGTTCCTTTAAGTAAGGCTGCAATTTTCGAAACTCAAACACCCAATCAAAACCCCTCTCAGTCTTACATTAAAATTGACGGAAAGTACAGTAAATCTTATAATAAAGGAGAAAGGTTAATTACAGAAACAAAATCATTAGGTATTCCTTCATTAGCATGGGATTCTATATCGCCAAAAATCTCAACAACTAGTTATTCCGAAAACGATACAACTTATTCTAAATCTACATTAAAATGGGTGATCAGTGATTTTCATTCTGAAATTGGCTATTATGCACTTTACATTAATGATGAATTCAAACCTGTTTATTACGATTTAAAAACAAATTCCATAAGTCTGTCAACTTATAACTTAAGCAAAGGATACATTGAAATTCGTTTGATCGTTCGCGACGTTTTCGGAAACGAAAGTATTCACAAAAAAACGCTTAACTTGATGTAGCCTGAAATTCTTTCAAGTAATCGGGCACCAATGTCGAAGCAGTCGCAAAATCTTTGTTTTTATAACGTTCGAACGCTAATTCCACTTGCAAACTCGCATTAATTTGGAATTCATCTAGAAATTCTACATTTCGATGAGTCCAGATATTTTTAACCTTAAACGCGCCGTCTCCAAGGCATAAGAAAGGATCAAATTCACTCAAAGACTCTGCATCTAATATTAAAGGTGCTGGAGAAAAAATTTCCTTTTTCAATTCATTTATTCCGTATGCATAAACTTCCATTCTTCGGGCGTCGAGCATGGCAAATATTTTTCCATCATACCGGATACTTTTTGCCATGATTTCAAGTGTATTTAGCGGAATTATTGGACAATTTAAGGCAAAAGCAATTCCCTTTACAGTTGAAAGTCCAATTCTCAATCCCGTGTATGATCCAGGACCAATTGAAATAGATATAGCAACCAAGGAAGAAAAATTTATATTTTTCTCCGACATCACTTTTTGAATTAATAACGTCAAACGTTCACCATGGATATACCCATCACCATACTCAGTCTTCTCATTTACCAATTTGCCATTCTCTGACAACGCAACTGAGCAAATTTTAGTAGCCGTTTCTATGTGTAAAATAAAAGACATTATTCTTTTACAGTAAATTTAAATCCAATCCCGTGTAGATTAGAAATTTGTATGGTTTCGTCCTCTTTTAGGTATTTTCTCAATTTTGTTATAAAAACATCTAAACTTCTTCCTACAAAATAATCATCTTGACCCCAAACACCGTTTAAAATAACTTCCCGAGGAATAACCTGGTTCTTAAGTTTAAACATTAATTTCAGTATTTGCGCTTCCTTTTTTGTCAGCGACTGCTTTTGATTTTTGAAGGTTAAGGTTAGGTTTTCACTATCAAAAATTGTGTTTCCAATGGTCAAAATTTTCTCCTCCGGTTTTTCAACTGTAATCTGAACGCGTTTAAGCAAAGCTTTTATTCTAAAGCTCAACTCTTCAACACTAAACGGTTTGGTTAAATAATCATCTCCGCCAGACTTATACCCTTCAGCTTTGTCCTCTAGTTGAGATTTAGCGGTAAGAAACAAAATGGGAATGTCTAAATTTAATTTTCGAAGATCCTTTGCCAATGTAAACCCGTCCTTTTTAGGCATCATCACATCCAAAATACAAAGGTGATATTTTTCCTCATTAAATCTTTTTAACGCATCTTGACCATCATTACAGAGTGTGACTTTAAAACCTTCTGATTTTAGGTGATCTGCAACTACAAATCCGAGATTAACATCATCTTCGGCCAGTAAAATCTTAATTTCCATTGAACTAAATTAGTAAAAAAACCAAGAGCCCTGGAAAAATCCAAGGCTCCTAGTATCAACCTAACCTACTACTACGATGCAAAAATAAATAATTACACGAATAATCCACATGTTTTATTAATTTTTTTCATTTTTTATACCTTTCAATCTTGAAATTGTAAAGCGTATTTTTAGTTTGATATATTCACTAACTTTGTTTTATGTTCGATATTTTAATAGCAGACGACGACGACGATATTCGAGAATTGGTAAAATATAATCTTGAAAAAGAAGGTTACCGTGTTCAAATTGCAATAGACGGTTTGGATTGTCTTGAGAAAATAAGATTAAGAAAACCAGATTTAATTTTACTGGACGTCATGATGCCAGGAATGGATGGTATAGAGGTTTGTGAAAATTTAAAATCTGACGATTCACTCAATGATATTTTAATTTGTTTTCTAACAGCAAGATCTGAGGATTACAGTCAAATAGCAGGCCTGGAGGCGGGTGGTGACGATTATGTCACTAAACCAATCAAACCTAAGGTTTTGTTGAGTAGAATATCAGCGATCTTAAGGAGAAAGGAATTCAAACCCATTGTTACACCTCCTATTTCAGAAGAACTTAAAATCAATAGAGAAAAATACTTAATTGAAAAAAATGGTCAAGAAATTCAATTACCTAGAAAAGAATTTGAACTTTTAGCATTATTAATGTCACGACCAAATTTCGTTTTTAAACGAGAAATTATCTTGGAAAAAGTTTGGGGAACCGATATCATTGTTGGTGATCGTACCATTGATGTTCACATTCGTAAATTAAGAGGAAAAATAGGTGAAGATAAAATAAATACAGTAAAAGGGATTGGTTACAAGTTTTGCGAATAATTTGGAATGTTTTTTGTTCCTAGAACTCTAACCTAAAAATTATGAAACAAGCATTAAGGGATTTTCCATAAAAACACAGATGAATAAATCTCTTATGCGATTCCATATGACCGATAAAAAACAAATTAAATACATATGAAAAAGACCTTCATTTTCACTTTATGCATTTTTCTCTCAGAGAACTTCAATGCTCAAACAAGTTTTAATGACGCTTTTGCACCCATTCGATCAGAATTGACATCTTGGGACCCCATTCGTGGGGAATGGCTAGCTTCATCACTACAAGCGTTTGCAAATAATAAAGATATCCCCGACAGAACTTTTCCTGAAGATTTTACCCCTTATGAAATGTTCGCGATAGTTCCCGAGATCAAAAGAAAAAAAATCCAAGAATCCCTCAATCGTTCTGCGTCAAACATTGCCTCAACAGATCAGGCTAATTGGAATCAATTACAATTATTGGTAAATCACAGTTTTTGTTCTTGGATTCATGGCCGAAGCTACGGTGATCCACACCTCGTTTCTTTTGATAATGCCACATACTCCTTTCAAACGGTAGGTGAATTTGTTTTGGCTAAATCAAAAAAACATGCATTTGAAATTCAAAGTAGACAACGACCTCAAGGTGATAATTTTTCTTTGAATTCAGCCATTGCGATGAACGTTGGGGGTGATCGACTTTGTTTTTATGGTGACGAAAGACCTGATGGAAATCCAAGTTCCTTTAGGCTGAATGGTGCTCCTATCGAATTACAAGGTAGAACTTATTACCTGCCAAAAGGTGGCGTTATTAGAATAGAAGGGAAAAATTATATTATTAATTGGCCAACGGGTGAACGCGTGGTGATGGATAAACGAGGCCTAGGAAATAATGTATTCGTAAATGTGTCCGTCTCTGTATTCCGTTGCGACCAAGGTTTATTTGAAGGATTACTAGGAAATGCCAATGGAAATATTGACGATGATTTCAATCAACGAAATTCGAGTCGACCGATGCCAGCTTACATGGCATTCTCTTCTTTCGGAAATCAAGCCATGCAACAGGTTGCTCAAAATGCCGAACGAGAATATTTGGCTTTTCTAGCTAAAGATTTTGCAGATGAATGGCGCATTACTACAACTTCTTCACTTTTTGATTATGGATTCGGACAAAGCACATTAAGTTTTACAGATCGGTCATTTCCTCGTGTTCATTACACTGTAGCAGATTTATCGCCAAACCAACAATCAGTAGCCCGACAACGCTGTTTAGATATGGGAATTCCAAACAATGAATTAGGTGGGTGCATGTTTGATTTTGGTCATTTGAACATTACACCAAATCCAATGCCTACACCAAGCAATCCAATTACGGGTGCGGTATTAAATAAAATCGAACGGCCTCGAATTAACAATAATCAACATGCTTTTGCAGATGGAAAGGAAGTAGGGAACGGAAATGCCCTGCCAATAGCCAATCCCAACAACGAAGGAGACAAAAACCCAGTGATTGAACGACCAAAACCAGCAAAAGAATTTGATTACAAACCTGTTAACGTATTTCCAAAACCTAAAAGTCCGACTAGTCCCGTAACTAAACCTTCAGTAACACCAAAACCCGGAGGTGGAATAAAACCCGGAGGAATTAAAGTAGGAAAAGGCTAAATTATCGAAACCTTTCTCCAAATTATTTCATTAGAATTGGATGTTATTTTAATATTGTAGGTTCCATTTTTTAAGGGTAGAGTTATATTCTCACCCTCAAAATTGACAATATTGAAAACAAGTTTCCCGTAAAGATCAAAGACCTCTATCTTCAAGAATTGTTTAAGTTCAGGAAAATTTATGATACCTGTTGAAGGGTTCGGATAAATGGAATAGTTATAATTATATTCAATTAAAGCATTAGTTGTTTCACAAGTTTTGGTTTTCAAAAAATCCCAAATATAAGAAGGAGAGTAAAAATCCAAGTTAATTGTTCCGACACCCCCATTCCAGGTGTTAATTCCCGGCCATTGATGCCCCCCACCCGTTATTTTGACTAATTGAAGATCATTAAGCTGACAATCGTAATCCAGTTTTTCGCAGGTTGATAAATCTAAAAGATTTACATTTGGTAAATCCGAAATATTGGGTTGAGAATTACAATTCAAAAAATTAGACCACTTATTAATGAGTTGATCGACGGAAATTCCTGTTGTAGTAGATCCAGAATAAGGAACCACAGCATCCAGGGTTCCATGAATATGAAGAACTGAGGTATTAAATGTAGGATTATCACAGTTATTATAAACCGTATCACTCATAGTTCCTGAAACGGAGGCTATTCCCGCAAAACACAAATTCGATTCACATGCTAGTTTATGACACATGAACGCCCCATTCGAAAATCCACATAAGTACCTGCGTTCTGGTATTGTGTGAAAATTCGATTCAAAAAATTGAAAAAGCGTTTCAATATAACCAATATCATCCGCAGAAGAAACGGAAACATTCATATTGGCGTTCCAAGCGTTATTAATTCCACTAGGATACATAACTATAAAATTCCCTTCTTCAGCCAGTTGATTAAATTGTGTGACATTCATAATACCCGAACCAGTTTGAGTAAGGCCATGAAGAACACAGAGCAGAGGAAGGGAGGATTCTCCATCCCAATTAGAGGGAATGTAATACGTATAGTTTCTAATTTCACTGTCATGCGTCAACGTCCCTATTTGCTGCGCAAAAACTTGAAAGCCAGAGAATAAAAATACGAAAAGAAATAATTTCCTTTTCATGATTTCTTACTTATTCTTTAATCAAAAGAGAACTGAAAGTTTGATTGTTCACTATATATTTAACAATATAAACTCCAGTTGACAAATATTTTAAGTTTATGGTATTGGTGTTTCCTGTTTTTTCGATAATTTGACCAACCGAATTCATTACTGTTAATTGAGAAAGTAAGTGATTACATTGAACTACTCCGTTCGTAGGATTTGGATAAAAAACTACATTTTCGACTAACTCATTCAAAGAACTCAAAGCGGGTTCATAATTCATTTGACAATGCGCTATCAACCACTGAGGTGTAGAGCGCAATCCGCAATACAATTGCAATACAACATCATACACTCCTCCAACAGAAGAATCGAAAAAATATGGTATTGTTAGGGTTGTTGTAGTACCATCATTAAAAGTTAATATCCATGAAACCCAAGTACTATCATTTAAATTTGTGTAAGAATCAATTGTAGCAGACGTGATGGTATTAAAATCAAAATTACAATTATCAATCCACCCACTATACACTGTATCAATTACATTAGAATCAATAAAAATTCCTGCATTTAAGATAATTGTATCGCCAACATTAGCGTTTGATGATCCGATTATACTGGTTAATGTAAGTTGACAATTGTTTGCATCAAAAATGTACACCACGTAGGTTCCTTCACATAAATCGTTTACAGTTTGATTTGTTTGACCATTTGTCCAAAGAAAACTATAAGGAGTAGCTCCTCCGGAAGCTATTATTGTTGCGGAGCCATCGCACAACCCTGATAAAGACACATTTGTATTGTTGATGGTTGCTGTAAAACTCGAACAATTGATTATACTGGAATCGCCCATAAATACGGAATCACAGACTTGACAACCATTGGCATCTGTAATACAAACCGAATATTCAACGCCGGCACAACCATTTAAAATTGTTGAAGTTGTTGAGCCATCACTCCAAAAATAGGTGTAAGGGGAAGTTCCGCCCGAAACGGCACTTGTAATTATTCCGTCACAAGTATTGGTGTCTGACGCAAAACTAACACTACTTATATAACCGGAAAACCCAGAACATGGGTTGGCATTACTTGAAAGTGAAACGGTTGTTTGTGAATAACATCCGTTAGCATCAGTTACAGAAACTACATAACCACCAGCACATAAATTCGTAAAAATAGGACCTCCTGAGTAATTTAATCCATTACCTGAAATCGAAATTGAATAGGGTTGAGTACCTCCGCTAACAGTGGTTTGTATTTGACCATCACAACTAACTGAAGACGTGCTATTTGTAGGGATTGCGTTTATTGATAAGGATGCGCAAGGATTAGCGTTTGTCATTACGGCAGAAGCCGAATTTACACAGCCACCGGCATCTGCCACGGTAACAGTATAAACTACACCCGGACATGCGTTTGTTAATGTACTTCCCGTAAATCCAACACAAGCACCATTCGAACATGACCAATTATAAGTGTACGGAGCTTGTCCAGAAGCAACAGCTGTCAGTTGTCCATTACACGTCAAAGAATCTGAAGCTGGAACGGCATTTATTGTTACAATACATTGGGAAAAACTAACTGAAAATAATGCAACGGTAAAATAGAAAAGTGTAAATATCTTCATTTTGATAATATTAATTTTTAATGAAGACGAAGATAAATTTAATTTAGTTGCAATTATATCTTTTCCAAAAATTAAATGGCAATTTGTATTTTTGACCTATGAGAAAATGGATCGCCTTATTTTTAGTTCTTGTCACTATTTCAACAATAAAAGCTCAGAAGCCTAAATTGGTTGTTGGGATAGTTATCGACCAAATGTGTTACGAATACTTGTATCGGTATCAGCCTAATTTCTCGAAGAATGGTTTCAATCGTTTTTTGAATCATGGTGTCAACTATAGGAACACTTTGTACAATTACGTTCCGACGTACACCGGACCAGGTCATGCATCAATTTATACAGGAACAACACCGAGCAATCATGGAATAATTGGTAACGAATGGTACGACAAAGACAGGCAACGAACGATTAATTGCGTGGCAGATGAAAACTATAAAAGCATTGGTACTGCGTCATTGGAAGGAAATTGTTCACCTAAAAATTTAAAAACCTATACAATAACAGATCAATTGAAATTAACTTATCCGACATCTAAGGTTTTTTCTTTTTCCATTAAAGATAGAGGAGCCATTCTTCCAGGTGGTCATTTGAGTAATGGTTCTTTTTGGTACGATTACAGTTCAGGAAAATTCATAACAAGTAGCTTTTACAGTGCTCAATTACCAGTATGGCTAAATGAATTCAATTCAGTAAATAACGCAAGCTCGTACTCAAAGAAATGGGACCTTCTTTTAAATGAAACCATGTATGAATCCAACGACGATTCTCCATACGAAGTGATTATATCCGGAAAAAATAAAGCTGTTTTCCCTTACGATTTTCCATCATTGGAAAATAATATGTCCGTTTTTACGCTCTCGCCTTTCGCAAATACACTTTTAACAGACGTTGCCATCTCAGCACTAGACAATGAAAAGTTAGGTAAATCTAATGGATGTGATTTCTTGGCAATTTCATACTCAACTCCGGATATTGCGGGACATGCATTCGGACCTTATTCTAGAGAACTTGAAGACATGTATTACCGTCTCGACAGAGAGATAGCAAGGTTAATTGACAAGCTTGAACAACAAGTCGGAAAAAAGAATCTAGTCGTATTTTTGACAGCCGATCACGCAGTGGTTCCTGTGCCGCAAATGTTAATAGATAAAAATCTGCCGGGAGGATACATTTACATGGAAAAGCTTCAGCAATCATTAAAGGAGGCATTAAAAACCGATTTAGGAATAAAAGAAGAACTTATTTTAATTGAAGAAAATCAGCATTTTTACCTAAACCATAGCGTTATTAAATCTGAGAATTATTCGTTGCAACTAATTACTAACACAATGAAGAAAATTTTGCTGGAATGGCCTGGAATTAAAGCAGTGTATACCAAAGAGGAGCTCATGCTAGAAAAAGGTGTTGAAGATGAATGGAAAACAATGGTAAGAAAAGGATTCGATTACAACCGCTCAGGTGACGTGTTTTTTTTGGTAGAACCAGGTTATTTAACCAAAACCACAGATTCTCCCAAAGCCCATCAAGGCACTTCGCATGGCTCATCATTTAATTATGACGCCCATGTTCCTTTACTTTGGTACGGAAAAACTTGGAAAAAAACGGACATTTTTTCTCCATGTGAAATAACGGATATCGCCCCTACCCTTGTTCATTTAATGAATCTTCAAAGACCCGGAGCTATGACCGGTTCCCCATTACTTGAGTTATTAAAAAAATGAACGAAGTAAATTTTTTTCTTGAACATCTGGGTCAAACCAATGAACATCCCTTTTTAATTTCGGTTGAACGAGCGGAAGGCTCTTTTATATATGACAAAAAAGGGAAACCATATTTAGACATGATTTCAGGAGTTGCTGTCAACAATGTTGGCCATCGCCATCCAAAAATAATTAGTGCTATTCATAAGCAATTGGATAAACACCTCCACGTCATGGTTTATGGTGAGTTTATTCAAGATGCTCAACTTAATTTAGCTAACGCATTGAAAGAAGTTTTGCCACTTGAATTGTCGTGCGTATATGCCGTAAACTCAGGTACTGAAGCCAACGAAGCTGCCATAAAATTAGCCAAACGGTATACGGGAAGAACTGAAATCGTTTCTTTTCGAGGTTCTTATCACGGCAGCACGAATGGGTCACTAAGCATTTCTGGTAACGAAACAAAAAAGATGGCATACAGACCATTACTGCCAGACGTACGATTTTTACATTGGAATGACGAAACTGAATTGGTCAAAATTACCGAGAAAAGTGCTGGGGTGATTATCGAAACGATTCAAGGTGATGCCGGTGTAAGAATACCAAGCAAAGCTTTTATGAAGGCCTTACGAAATAAATGTGATGAAGTTGGTGCGCTTTTAATATTTGATGAAATTCAATGTGGAATGGGGAGAACAGGTAAATTGTTCGCTTTTGAACACTATGATATTATTCCAGATATTTTAACATTGGGAAAAGCGTTGGGAGGAGGTATGCCTATCGGAGCATTGGTTTCTTCACATGAAATATTGCAGGTCTTCACCAATAATCCTATGTTAGGTCATATTACCACTTTCGGCGGTCATCCCGTGGTTGCTGCTGCCGCTTCTGCTGCTGTTAATGTTCTTTCTCATGACATAAATTATGCTGAAGTTGAACGACTTGGAAAAAAACTGGAATCTAGTATATGTTCATTACCAGGAATCAAGGCTAGTAGGAGAATTGGCTACATGTTTGCCTTTGACATGGAGTCAGCTGAAAAGGTTGAAAAAGTTGTCACGAATTGCTTAGCGAATGGCGTGATAACGTTTTGGTTTTTATCACATCCTTATAGTTTTAGATTGTCTCCGCCTTTAACTATTTCAGAGTCAGAAATTGATCAGGCAATTAATATTATTTCTCAAGCGATTCTAGAAGCTAATTAATTTTTTTTCTTTTTTGGTTTGAGTTACCTTTGCAACGATGAAAGTAATTGATCATATTGCAAACGCGAAGGGAGCAACCTTGTTTTCTTTTGAAATCTTACCTCCACTGAAGGGAAAGAGTATTCAATCAATTTACGATGGAATTGATCCTTTAATGGAATTTAAACCAAAATTCATTAATGTTACCTATCATCGTGAGGAATACATCTACAAGGAGCGGGAGCATGGTCTATTGGAAAAAATTGCCGTTAGAAAAAGACCCGGAACAGTTGGGATTTGCGCAGCGATCATGAATAAATACGATGTAGATGCTGTACCTCATTTGATATGTGGCGGTTTTAGTCGCGAGGAAACAGAAAACGCGCTAATTGACCTGCAATTTTTAGGTATTGATAATGTATTGGCTCTTCGCGGGGATCCCATCAAGACAGAAAGTACTTTCAGATCTGAACCAGGTGGACATAAATTTGCAGTCGAGCTCATTCAACAAATTTCCGAAATGAATCATGGAAACTATATGATGGATGATATTCAGATGGCACCTACCAATTTTTGCATTGGCGCAGCAGGTTACCCCGAAAAACACTTTGAGGCCATGAATCTCGAATTCGATTTGCAAAATTTAAAAGCAAAAGTAGATGCCGGTGCAGAATACATTGTAACACAAATGTTTTTTGATAATTCTAAGTATTTTGCATTTGTTGAAGCTTGCAGAAAAATTGGAATCACTATCCCGATAATTCCCGGGTTAAAGCCAATCAAAACGCTTTCTCATATTTCATTTCTACCGAAATTCTTTCATATAGATTACCCCATCGAACTTGCGAATGATCTTTTAAAGTGTAAAGACAATAAAGCTGCGGAACAGGTTGGAATTGAATGGGGAATCCATCAATCGAAAGAACTTAAAACAGCAGGGGTTCCCTGTATTCACTATTATACAATGTCTAACTCGTCTTCGGTAAAGACTATTGCAAAAGAGATTTTCTAATTATGACTAAGTATTTGTTTTATTTCAGTTTTTTCGCAATATCTTTTGCAAGTTGGGGGCAATTTAATTTAAAAAATGCCGTAATTGTTGGACAATTCGACAAACCTGAAGATCGCTATGCAATAGAGGTAAATGTAACGGAAATTTTTTCTCAGATAGGCATTAAATCAATACCTCTTCAAAACATCATTAAGCAAGGTGGCAGTGCGCTTGTCTTAATAGAAGACAGTGTTCAGAATGCACTAAAAAGAAAAGGATTTGATACGTATGTTGTGATCAATGTTAGGGGTTACGATCGCACTTTTAAGCCTTCGACATCCAAAGAAAGATTTGACGAAATATTGAATAGAACTAGTATTTATAAATTATACAGAGACGAATCTACTTCTGTAAGTTTTGAATTTATTTTCTTCCGAAATAATGAAGTTGTATTCCGAGATATTTTAAAGTGTGGTAACATTTCAGATAGGGATTCTACCCTTAAAAGATTCAAAAAGAAACTACCGAAAAGAATGAAGAAAAAATGGAAGGTTTATTGACCTAATCTAAATTTCTTATCTAAATCCATATCGGCAGGATTTCCATAAGCACCACATTTCGGGGCTCTTTCAAATAATTTTATAAACCTCAACTGACCTTGAATGGGCCAGTAGCCTGAAGAAAACCAATTTAAGCGAGGACTAAAATTATTCCATTCGTAAATACCGACTAGAGGTAAGTGAACACCTGGCACACACATCCAAGCACGATTAATCCGAATTCCGAATCCCAGTGAATAATGAAATTGAGCAACGAGCGGAGCATGATATCGTGTGGAAATAGGAGAAACAAAATTAGGATCGTCATACGCTTGTTCACTCGGAAACATCAAGTAATCCACATTAAATCCAAGGCTTTGATCAATAAAATATTTTCTTGCTTGGTCAATTTTCTTTTTCCCAACAAAAATAATCGAGTGTGCAGAAGCTCGTCCATACAGAAATCCATTTCGAAAACTACCGGAGGCAGAGATGGTATCGTAAATTTCACCTAGTGCATTTTTATAATGTATTGTGGTGGATTCAGAACCTGCAAGTTGCCTGAATCCAAGAGCAAACTCCCAATAATCCATGATTCTACTCTTCTTAAGTGCTTTAATTGGTATTCCCTTCCATGTTGGAAACTGAACAAGGCCGGCTTCAGCAAAAAAACCCACACCACCTGCCGGGTCAACAAAATAAGTTCCTCTAGAACCATTGTTATCGCTTAATTCTCCAGTTACCGTTTTTTTCGTCATTGTGTACGTTGGTCCAACGGCAAAATGATAACCGTTTTTGGTAACAATAATATAATCGTTTCCTTTTTTGCCTTTCACAAATCCGCCTTGGGCAAAAAGTGAAAATGGAAATAGTAAGAGGAATATTTTTAAAATTCTCATATATCGAAATTAAAAGATTCACTTCGAGCGCGCATGATGTTCATGACTTCGTCTGAATCCCAATTATCGTGAATTTTTGGCAATTCCATTACCTCATCCATAATTGAATTTTGCACTTGCCCTTGTTTATAAGCCACACTGTATGGAATATTGCTAAATGTCACTTGAGAATACAACGGCAACCATTTATTTGGGTACAACTCACTAAATTTTGCTTCAATCTTTTTACGCAACAAGAAATCTGGATCAGCAACATAGTCACGCATGACATAGTAGTTTTCTAATGATAAATCCTGAAGAGCATCGCCATCAGGTTTTCGCGTTAAACTGTATTCCTCGAAAACCTTTTCCCAATTTTCATTATGCTTCATCATTAAGCCATTGAGTACACGACAATCTTCAAATCCGGCGTTCATACCTTGACCGTAAAATGGAACCGTAGCATGGGCACTATCTCCCATCAAGGCCACCTTACCTTTCGTCCAAGGGAAACATCTTATAATTGCTAAATTCGATAATGGATGATCTTCCCATGATTCCGCTACATTCGGCATCATGTCGTAAAAATCGGGGAAAACCGTTTTGAAAAACCGATCCACATCAGCTTTTGATTTAAGTTTATCAAATGAAAATTCATCGTTTTCGTGTGGCATGAACAAGGTACATGTGAAAGAACCGTCTTCATTGGCTAATGCAATCAACATAAATCGACCTCTTGGCCAAATATGAAGTGCATTTTTATCCATTTTGTATGTTCCATCCGGATTCGCAGGAAGGAGTAACTCACGGTAACCATCGGCAATATAATTCTGTGAATATTGAAAGCGATCTAATTTCTGCATTGAGTTGTAGCGAACAGCAGAAAATGCACCATCTGCCGCAAAGATAATCGGTGCCTCATCCGTAAATTCTTCGCCAGTTATTGTATTCTTAAGAAAAACAATCCCCTTTTCTAAATCAACTCTCTTACATTCGTGATTGTAATGAATGGTAGCATTTCCAAATTCTTCGGCGATGTCCATCATCTTTGCATTTATTTTCCCGCGAGAAACTGAAAAAATTGCCTGTCCTTCTTTTCCATAAGGTTGATACGTTAGATTACCTTCTAAATCATGCATCATTCTACCGTACATTGGAATAGCAATCTTTCTAATCTCATCCCCCACTCCAACCGCGTCCAGTGCTGTCCATCCGCGAACTGACAAGGCTAAATTTATCGATTTACCCGCAGAAATTTCCGCTTTTCGTATATCTGGTCTGCGTTCGTAGATCGTAACTTTATATCCCGCTTTTGACAAATAAACTGCCCAGAGTGATCCTACGAGACCAGCTCCAATAATTATTGCTTCCTTATTTTTTTCCATAATCCTATTTTTTCCAGTGTTTGGAATATTTAGTTTCAAAATATGAATTTTGTCTTCTTGAAATACGTTGCCTACGCTGATAGGCTATTACCGCACGCCAAATTACCAAGCCACCTATTAATACTGCAATTGTTTGAACAGCTACTTTAGCATAATCCATGGTTTGGTCTACTTGGCCTGAATATTTTACTTCAATCAATTCCTGCATCGTCATAGTGCAAATGTAGATAGAATGTTAGTGGGTTTTAATAAATTGAATATTTCTTTTTAAACCACTGAATTTAGTTCTTTTAACAGCACTTAATTTAAAAAGTTCATGAAACGTTTCTTCAGTCAACTGCTCCCATTCTAAACTAGTTAAATTTAGTAGTTTGTCATTCGGCTGAAAACGAGGTTCAGATGTGGGTTTTGAAAATCGATTCCAAGGGCAAACATCTTGACAAATATCACATCCAAAAGCCCAATTATCCATTTTTCCTTTATACTCATTGGGAAGAATTTCGTCTTTTAGCTCGATGGTTAAATAGGAAATACATTTATCTCCGCGCACAACGTATGGTTCAACTATCGCATCAGTCGGACAAGCATCAATGCATCGGGTACATGTTCCACAATAATCCTTAATTGGACCATCAGGAGTAATTTCAATATCAACAATTAATTCTGCTATGAAAAAAAAACTACCTTCTTTTGGATGTATGAGATTACTATTTTTACCAATCCAACCCAAGCCTGATTTCTCTGCCCAAGCTTTATCCATCACGGGCGCAGAATCTACAAAAGCTCTACCATTAATTTCACCAAAATTGGCTTTTATTTCATTTATCAATACTTTGAGCTTGTCTTTGATGACGGCGTGATAATCCTCACCATAGGCATAAGTTGAAATTTTTGGGATTTCATCTTCAGAATTAATTTGTTTTACTTTTGGGAAATAATTTAGCAATAAAGAAATCACCGTTTTTGCATCTTCAACCAAAAGCCTTGGATCTAAGCGCTTATCAAAATGATTTTCCATATATGACATCTTGCCATGATAGTTTTTATTCAACCATTTTTCTAACTTTCTGGCCTCGTTCTCAAGAAATGTCGCTTTGGAAAACCCACAATAAAAAAAACCAAGCGAATTTGCTTTTTCTTTGATAAACTGTTTGATGTCGCGCATAACTAAAATAGACCACCTTGAACCCAGCCAAAGTCTTTCCCAAGATGTTTGTATGCTTTTTCGGTTACTTTTCGGCCTCTAGGAGTTCTCATCATGAATCCTTCCTGTATTAAAAATGGTTCATAAACCTCTTCTAAAGTTCCTGCATTTTCTCCTATTGCTGTCGCTATAGTGGTTAGCCCAACTGGTCCGCCTTGAAATTTGTCTATTAACGTACTTAATATTCTAATGTCCATTTCATCTAAGCCATACGAATCAACATTTAGCGCTTTAAGGGCAATTTCAGCAATTGAGTTATCAATTTTTCCTGAACCTTTTATTTGTGCAAAGTCACGTACTCTTCGCAACAATGCATTTGCAATTCTAGGGGTACCTCTCGATCTACTTGCTATTTTAAATGCAGCATCGTTATCAATTGGAATAGCCAATAACGAAGAAGATCGCTCCACAATTGCAGTTAAGGTTTCGGCATCGTAATATTCCAATCGTGAATTAATGCCAAAGCGAGCTCTTAAAGGCGCCGTTAACAAACCAGATCTTGTTGTTGCGCCAATTAGTGTAAAAGGATTTAGATTAATTTGAATGGTTCGTGCATTTGGACCAGAATCAAGTAAAATATCTATAACATAATCTTCCATTGCGGAATAAAGATACTCCTCCACCACAGGACTTAAGCGATGAATTTCATCGATAAAGAGCACGTCTCCATCGCTCAAATTTGTTAATAGCCCAGCAAGATCACCTGGTTTATCGAGCACAGGACCGCTTGTAACCTTAAACCCAACGCCCATTTCATTGGCAATAATATTTGCTAAAGTCGTTTTACCTAGTCCTGGGGGTCCATGTAAAAGCACATGATCCAGTGGTTCGCCTCTTAACTTGGCTGCCTGAACAAATATTTCAAGATTTTCTACAACAGAAGGCTGACCTGCAAAATCTCTTAATGATTTTGGTCGGAGTACCTTATCCAACTCTTGATCACCAGATTGAGCAGCATGTTCACGATAGTCGAATGATTCCTCTTCTGACATGTAACAAATTTACAAACGAAACATAGATAAAAAACAAAAGAGGCGAGAATTATCCCGCCTCTCCCTTATTTAAACGTTTTATTCTCCGGTATAAACAACTCTTTTAGTTGTTTTATTTCCATTCAAATTAATCGTAACAAAATAGAATCCTGAGCCATTCGACTGAATATCTACGATAGTTTTGAAAAATTGCTCATCTTTCAGTATTGATGTTTTTTGAACAAGTTTACCAGACGCATCTGTAATACTGATATCACCTGAACCCAACTCTTCACTTTCCAGTGTCACATAGAAATGACCATCATTTGTCGGATTAGGGAACAGTTCAAGCGTACTATCATTTAAGGAATTCAATTCCTCTGCACCTTCGGTTTGTTTGAAAGCTGTACTCGAAATATCTGCACGTAAAGTGTAACAAGTACTTGCATTAAAAGCTCCATTGTAACCATATACACGAATGTAATAAGTTCCAACAGGTGCATTATTGTATTTGATTTGTTCCGTTGCATTTCCTCCATTTGCGGAAGTTGACAACAATGTACCAGCGCTGTTGTACAATCTCAAATCATAATCTGCAGGAAGATTTGATAATGTCACTCGAATATTTTTGGCTGTAGAGGTATTTGAAAACTTAAACCAATCCACATCAGAGCTGGTGTTAAGTAATGCCGATATATTTGTATTTACAGCAATAGATTTAGCTGCAGAGAGTGTATTATTTGTTTCGTAAGAATCAGTACAAGATGTTGAAATTGTTGCTTGCGTTGTGAAGTTTGGCCCAGCAACATAGCTACTACTTCCGCTAGTGCAATTAGTTCTTACCTGCCAGTTGTAAGTTGTTGATGAGGATAATCCAGTTAAATTAAAGCTAGTATTGGATGTTGATACTGAAGTCCAAGAGGTAGCTGTTGATTTTTTGTACTGCAAGGTGTAGTTTGAAGCGCCTGAAGAAGCCGTCCAAGAAACTGTAGCCGATGTTGTCCCTACATTGGAATTTGACATGCCAGTTGGCGCAGAACATGTTGTTCCGGTAGTTCCCGCTTGAATTGAAAGTGTGTAATCTTCTACTTCACCGTAAGTAAACGATTCGCATGGACCTGTTATGGCTCCATCTTTCATCATTACACGCATTCTTACATTTCCTGTGATTGCTGTAGTCGGAATGGTTATTGAAGCCGAAACCGCAGCCGTTGTTCCAGGAGAGGAATAAACTAATTCACCTGCATCAGCAAAATCTAAATCACCATTATAATCAATGTAAACATTGAAATACTCCGTATATGCTGTACTAGCAAATGTTGGAGTTAACGTAACCGTGTAAGCAGAACCTTTGTTAACTGTTGTTGAAATCGAAGTGTAATTGGCATATCCTCCACTACCAGTTGTTGTATTGTTAATAGTGTTGATTTTAACATTCGAAATCCATTCGTACTGTGTATTACTTCCTGAAGCAGCACAATATGCCGGTGTAGAGGTGCCACCTCCTGTGGAACCCGAACAACCTGGAGAAGTCGCTAAACTTGCTCTTGCTCCACCAGATACAAATAGCGCTTGCATTCTAGATTTCTGACCGTTAGAAAACATTTGCATGCATGCATCGTCCACGTAATCCATATAGTTCATAAACATTTCCGCTGAAGTCCCGCAAGAGTTCGATCTTGGATGTGATGGACAACCATAATTTGATGTATTGTGAACGGGAGTATCAGAAACTAAATCACTTCCACAAGTGGCATCTCCCCAAATGTGACGTAAATTCAACCAGTGACCAACTTCGTGTGTAGCGGTTCTTCCTTTATTGAAGGGCGCTTGGGCTGTTCCCATGGTTCCAAAACACGTGTATCCAATTACAACACCATCAGTAGC
>JACCDP010468496.1_pt1 | contig 37561 bp, 51 predicted proteins | sample 7445841 | NCBI WGS metagenome assembly JACCDP01 (sample SAMN15323441, study PRJNA562643) | freshwater metagenome | isolation source: river surface water | place: USA:Blue River Watershed | collected 2017-08-17 | reverse complement strand
TAATGTCACATACAGATAACGCAGTAAAGACAATCACTAAGGCTACTCCTACAGTTGACCTTGATGGCAAGGTAATCAAGTGGGATGTAGAGGTTGAGTACTCACTCAATGACTATGTATCAAAGTTCAACAAGTCTGTAGAGGTTGAGGCTGAAAAGGCACCAGCATCTTTCAGCAAGGCTGAACTATGGGCACTGGTCAATGAGACTCACCTTGATGCAGTATATGAGTCACAATATGTATCAACTCAGATTCCAGTAGAGGCTACTGAAGTCAAGGTTGATGATTTCGATATCGATTCACTAGCGTAACAAAAGGTCGGGGGACACAATGAAAACAGTACTAATCGCAACACCTTCGTATGATGGGAAAGTAGATGTCTGGTACGCCAGTGCACTGCATCAAACTGCATTGCTTGGTATGGAATCGGACATTTACTTCCACCCAATCTTTATGTCTTATGATGCACTTATCCAGCGCAGCCGTAACGACCTGCTAGCCCTAGCGGTAGAGCAAGAGTTTGATGGTATCCTATGGATTGATGCTGATATGGAATGGAACCCTCAGTGGGCACTTGATGTGGTGAACTCGGGCAAGGATGCCTTGGGTCTGCCAGTTATCAGGAAATCTATTTTTGAGGAATCCTACAATGTCAAGTGTAAGCCAGAAGATCTAATCACTAATGATGAGGGACTTATCAAGGTTGAGTCTATCGGTACAGGCTTCTTCTATATGTCTAAGGATGCAATCAAGCATCTATGGGACAACTCAGAAGCATATGTTCACAATGGCGCAGATCGCAGATGGGCATTTGAAGTCAAGATTCAAGACGGGGATATTATCTCCGAAGATGTACTGCTTTGCCAGAAGTTACGAGACGGTGGATACGAAGTATTCATTGACCCAAGCAAGACCTGCAACCACATTGGCACACTAAAGTTTAGTGGCAATTTTGCAGAGTTTATAAATAAAATTAAAAACAACTAAGGAGCACAATGGCAACGCCAGATATTACGGAAAATATCCCGTTAAACATTGGTAACCCTGGAACCTCTGGTTTCTGGACCAATAACGCTGAGGACTATGACGTTGCTGTTGGTGGAGAACCTTTCTTCCTTGCTCCTACAGACCAGACTCCCTACCAGCGTGAGACTGCACCTTATCGTAAGGACCAGTTTGACAATGGTAAGGAGCCTGGTGAGCAGTCACTTACTGGCTGGTGGATTCGTTCACAGTCATCTTTCCACGTAGGTAGTGGCATTAAGTTCTATGACCCATCTACAGGCGAGACTAGCCCATACCGTTTTGCTGACTCACAAGGTTTAGATGTCTGGACTAAAGGTGAAGTTAAACTACTCAAAGATGTAGTTGAAGAGCATCAAATTACTGGGCCAGTTACAGGCTCTGATCATCAACATGCTAACCAGCATGTGCGCCCTATCCAATGGGATGGAACTAATGGCGTACTGCTTCACGATCAATATGACGTAGATAAGATTGCTGCAGACGGAACTGTAACACATGTTGTTGACTACCTTACTGGTAGCGCAGAACCTGTACGTGCTATCTGTGATGATGGCGTATATTTTTATTGGGTATCAAATGCAACTGCAGGTGGAGCCAATAAACTTCATATGTATAAGAAGTTGTTAACTGATAATACAACAACTATCCCATCTCCAATGTTTACTGCTACTGGCGTAGTAATTGAATATGCAGCCATGGAGTTCATCAAGGACCGTATTGTACTGTGTGTCAATAACTCAGTCTATGAAATTTCACCTAACGCATCAGCGTTGCCTACTGCAACTTATACCAACCCTAACGTTAATTATCACTACACATCTGTAGCAGCATCTGGTCCTGCTATCTACACAGCGGGTCACTCAGGTATCTACTCAACTATTCAGAAATACACACTCAATACTTCTGGAAATATGCCTACACTTTCACAGGCTTCTGTTGCTGCAGAACTACCTTCTGGTGAAATTGTTGAGAAATTATACTATTACCTAGGATATATGCTTATTGGCACATCTAAGGGTGTACGAGTCTCTACGATCAATGATCAAGATGGCTCACTTGCCTATGGTCCACTTATCTTTGAATCAAGCCAACCAGTCTATGATTTTGCCTGCCGTGATCGTTTTGCATGGTGTTCATCTGGTATCGGCTCTGTAGATGCTGGTCTTATCCGCATTGACTTAGGACAGAATATCCTAGATGAACCTTTACGTTTTGCTTATGCTAATGATTTACAAGTAAGCCAGACTGCAACCCACTTTACTACAGGCGTTTCTTTTATTGGCACTACTAATCGTCTTGCTTTCTGCACTGCGTTTAATAGCACTAATGGCGCTATCTATCTTGAGTCTGCAACTGTCTTACGCCAGAGTGGCTACCTAACTACAGGTGCTATCCGTTACGGAACACTTGAGCCTAAGAACTTTAAGTTCATCCGTGGTCGTGGTGATTTTACTAATGGTGCTATGGATATCCAAGTAATCGACTCACTAAACAATCCTTACAACATCATTACATACAACTCTTCTGTAGGAACACCTGAGGCTGCCACAATTAGCCCAGAAGGTCCACAAGAGTATCTATCATACAAGTTTACGCTCTCACGCAGCGCAAGCACTACCAGTCTAGGCCCTGTCTTTAAGGGTTATCAAGCAAAGGCTCTACCTGCCACCAAGAGACAGAGATTGATTCAGTTTCCTGTCTGGTGCTTTGACGTAGAAACTGACCGTTACGGTGTACAAACTGGATATGAGAATCGTGCGTGGGAGCGTATTCAAATACTTGAAGACATCGAAGCAGCAGGCGACATCATCAATGTCCAAGATTTTACTACTGGTGAGCGCGTTCAAGCAATCATCGAAAGAATCAATTTCACTCGCAAGACTCCACCATCAGGTAAGTTTGACGGATTTGGCGGTCTTCTTTCTATCACAGTTAGGACCGTCTTATAATGAGCGCAGTAGATTGGGCAGCACTAATAGTATCCATCATAACGATCACAGCAGCATTTGCTGGTTCTGTTCGTTGGTTGGTAAAGCATTACCTGTATGAATTGAAACCTAACGGGGGCGGTTCCGTTAAAGATCAAGTTAATCGATTGGAAGCCCGCGTTGACGAAATTTACTTACTCCTTTGCGAGAAAAAGTAGAGTACTAGCAGCATTCTTTATTGTAATTGGAACGTCTATGTTCATGCCTGCAGCAAATGCAGAACAGGCTGGAGCAAATGTAGTCTGTTCAAGAGCAGATGGAACACAGCAGTCATTCCAGATTGGTTGGGATAACTCTAATCAGTTCTTTGCTGACAGAGGATACATCCCTAGATTATTCTGTGAAGGTGGATACGCACAGGGTTTCACAACATATGTGAGCGATGATCTTTCCAATCAGTCTCTTGGTTTCTATAACGGAACTCTTCCAGAGCCAGTTCAACCCGCTCCAGTCGAGCCTTCACCCGAACCAACTCCAACTCCGAGTCCTGAACCCTCACCTGAGCCAAGTCCAACTCCGACTGTAGAACCAACTCCTGAGCCTTCGCCCGAGCCAACGCAAAGTGCAACACCTGAACCGACTCAGACTGATACTTCAACTGCGACTGCTCCTGTTGAACCAACTCCTCCCGCGCCTGAGCCATCCCCAACAAGTAGCCCAGAACCGCAGCCATCAGTACAGCCACAACCAGAACCAAGTCCTGAACCATCTACTTCTCCTTCTGTTGATACCAGTACAGCAACGCCAGTACTGCCAGAGCCACAGCCAATCCAAGAGCCATTACCTACCCCTTCTCCCACGCCAGACCCTGAGCCTGTTCGTGAACCAACTCCTACACCAGCACCACAACCTGAACCTGCTCCTACACCTGCACCAGAACCAGAGCCAACTCCAACGCCAGAACCTACGCCTCAACCGCAACCTGTTCCCGCACCCGAGCCAGAACCGACTCCACCTCCAGTGCAAGAACCTGCACCTCAACCTGAGCCAGTGCCAGAGCCGCCCGCGCCTCCAGCACCTGAGCCTTCACCTGAGCCTCCAACTCCTGTAGAAGAGCCTCCAGCGCCCGCTGAGGAGCCTCCTGTGCCCGTTGAAGAGCCACCCGCTCCTGTTGAACCGCCTCCTGCAGTGGAGGAACCACCCGTAGATGTGCCATCAGAGCCCATGCCTCCTTTGGAACCTAGTGAGCCTGAGGTAACGCCACAGCCCGAAACGCCTGATACCCCAGATGTGGAAACGCCAATTCTTCCTCAACCTGAACCTCCTGTTGTAGAGCCTAATCCTACACCAGAGCCAATTGCTTTGACGGATGAAACAGACCTAGAATCCTTAGACCCAGAGACTCCAATCATGTTGGACAATGGTGTCGTACTTACTGCTGAGGTAGTTATCTCATTGCAGTTGCTTGAAAACCCTGCAGAACTCTTGCAGGAAATCTTTACAAACCCAGGTGCAGCGCTTGCTGCTCTAGGTAATGTCGGCGCTGATCTTTCACCCGAAGTGCGAGAAGAAGCCGAGAAAGTGATTATCGCAGCAGTTATTGCTGGAAACATAGCCACTACAGCAGCCGTTGCATCCGCAGGTGCTGCTTCCACGTATAGAAGGAAACCTTAATGAAAGAATTCTTTTCAGATATAGCAAATCAACTATGGACACTTCTTGGAATGTTCGTTGCTTGGGTCGTATTAGAAGGCTCAGCGAAGACTGTCGTTGGCTATGCAATTATGCTATCCACCGTCATCTGGGGAGTTACATTCAAACTACGTAACCCGAAGGACGAATAATGGATACATTCAAGAATGTAATGATGCGTATTCTTGCAGTCATTGCAGCAGAAGCACTAGGAGTTATTGGTGCAGGTTCCTTGGTAGGTATCGAAGTATGGCAAGCAGCAGTACTTGCTGGTGCACTAGGTGCAGCGCGAGTACTTGAGGCTCTGGCACGCTTCTTCCTAGCAGATGGAAACCTATCAGCAGATGAAATCAATGCAGCCTTTGCTAAGGTTGACAAGAAAGCGAGTGAATAATGGGACAAAGAGCAGACTTCATTGCAGTAGCGAAGACTGAACTGGGAGTAATTGAAGGACCAAAAGACAACGAAACTAAGTATGGAGCCTTTACTAAGGCTAACTTCCTACCTTGGTGTGGTTCTTTTGTAAACTGGTGTGCTAACGAAGTTGGCTTGAAGATTCCTTCATGCGTATCAACTGTCGCTGGTGCTAAGGCTTTTGAGAAGAAGGGTCAGTGGGAACTTGCTAGCGACACAGCAACTCCTCTACCTGGGGATATCGTGTTCTTCGACTTCCCTAACGACGGCGTAGATCGCATCTCACATGTTGGGATTGTCGTTAAGGATAACGGAGATGGCACAGTAACCTGTGTCGAGGGCAATACTGCCCCAGACAAGAAGGGTGACCAGCGCAATGGTGGTCAGGTGTGCCTCAAGGTCCGCGCTTTCAAAAAGAAGAACGGGTCAAAGTTACGCAAATCTCAAGCAGTTACTGTGGTAGGATTTGGCAAGCCTGTATTTAAGTCATAAGACTTTTATACTTGAACAAAGGAGAACCAATGGATATCAATACACTTAAGCAAGTATCACTCACCTATGCACGTGCAGCAGGTGCTGCGGTAGTTGCGATGTACCTAGCAGGAGAGACAGACCCTAAGAAGTTGGCTTACGCCTTCGTCGCAGGTTTCATCGGTCCAGTTGCTAAGTACTTCGATAAGTCAGCGAAGGACTTCGGTTTGACCAAGTAGGCTCTAGCCTACAAATTAGCCCCTCATTTTACTAGCAATAGTAGAGTGGGGGGCTTTTTTGTCTTTATCCGCCTGTTGAGTAGAACCCTGAGCCATTGAACTTGACAGGAGCAGCGGTGTAGACCCTAGTCATGGGCTGATTGCAGGTATCGCACTGTGGTATGACCTCATCCTCTGTCATGCCTCTTGTGACAATAACGAATTCTGAATCAGCCTCACACTTGTATTCATAACTAGCCATTACGATAACTCTTCCTCAATAACCCTAATGATTGCCTGTTTCCAATACATTTGATCGGTAGAATCATGGTCGCTTGGCTTAGCCAATTCCACTACTGCACGAAGGGCAAACCATTCGGGATAGATTTCTTTGAGATGTTTGTTATCGCAAATCATTTTAGCCTTTGTTGATTGCGTGCAAGTTGTGTAAGGATTAATCTTTGCCAACAATTCATCGTGTGTCATTCATCTCTCCTTCTTTTCAGGATTAGTGTACCATAGAAGTGCGGGTAACCGTGGGGCGGAAACTTCAAATGACGGATGACGGCAAAAGCCTATCCTGAACTGTCTCCCTGAACCACCATTAACTTTTATGGGGGGTAGGGGGGCGTTTCTTAAAATCAGGAATCAGGCAGGTTTTAAGAAACCCGTTTCGAGTAGCGGGGTAATTCTGTGTATGTTACAGTCATCCCATGAATCAATTACCTAAGCATATTTCGTATTCCAGTTTTACAACTTGGCAAGAGTGTGGCTGGAAGTATTACCTACAAAAAGTCGAAGGCGTTAAAGAAGCACACGCAGTGTGGTTTACTGGTGGCTCCGCCGTTCACAAGGCTACCGAAAACTTTGACAAAGAAAATTACTACATCTCAGATGAGTCACTCAATTCTGCATACCTAGATAAAGTCTGGAACGATGCTTGGTTTAACCAAGTAAAGGAAGACGAAGAGATCAATGGTGACATGAATACTTGGCAGTTCGCCAAGAAAGAAGACATGTCATGGTGGTATGGTGAAGGTCGATGGATGCTAGAGAACTGGGCTAAGTTCCGTAGCAATGGCTGGAATGTCTATGAAGATTTTGTCGAAAAGGAATATGAGATTCCTATCGACGACTCCACAGTCAAAATGGCAATTGACCGTGTGATGGTGGACTTCGAGGGGAATCGGGTGCTCCTCGATATCAAAACTGGTGCGTCATCCCAGAGGCATCCTTTGCAACTTGCGGTCTATGCGTGGGCCCTCGAGAAGCAGGGGATTTCTGTCGACAAGGCAGGCTTCTGGGATGCACGCACTGGTCACATTTCGTTATGGAATCTGTCTAACCTGTACCCAGAACGCGTAGAAGATATTCTTAATACTTTTGATAAGGCTCGCAAGGAGACAATCTTCCTGCCTAACTTATCCAACTGTGGTCGATGTGGTATAACATCTTCCTGCAAGTATGTTAATAGCAACGCATAGAGTTCAAACTCGAACATGAATGAGGGGATAAACAAATGACTGGTAATTTCCAAGTCAGTAGCAAACTCTACGATGGACGTATCTTCGTAGTAGCGTCAGAGACCTACGCAGGATTCTGCGAGGCATTAGAGCAAGCCGTAGGCGTTGAGGAATCGCAAGATGTCCTTAAGCAGATGGCACAGTCACTTGTAGGTGCACCACAGAATGCATCACAAGCGGTTGAGAATGTTCGTCAGGCGTATCCAAACGCACAAGTCGACCATACTGCTCATCCAACACAAACTGCTGGTAGCACACTAGGACCAGAAGCAAAGCGTTGTAGTCATGGAATCATGACAAAGCGACAGGGTTCAGGGGCTAAGGGACCTTGGAAGGGCTATATGTGCCCATCTCCAAAGGGAACACCTGATCAATGTCAGCCAGTATTTATTCGTCGTAACGACGCAGAATGGGAATCTTTCTAAGAGATGAGAACACTTGCCCGCGCAGTAGGTAGTAAGGACATAGGTGGCGAACCGCTACCCACTGTCTTTCGTACCTTCGAATTAAACAAAGTCGTGTTTCGGCGTGCCGAAATCTCGATGATTGCTGGTACACCTGGTGCTGGCAAGTCTTCTGTCGCATTAGCCCTAGCGTTGCGAGCAAAGGTGCCAACACTGTATGTCAGTGCTGATACCAATGCACACACTATGGCTATGCGACTACTCTCTATGATTACTGGCAAGCCTCAATCTGATGTAGAAGTTTTACTTGATACTGAGGTTGCTACTTCTCGCAAAGTTATTAACGATCATGCACAGCACATCTTTTGGTCTTTTGATTCTAGCCCTACGCTAGATGATCTAGACCAAGAGGTTGCTGCCTTTGAAGAATTGTGGGGCTGTTCGCCAACACTCATTGTTATCGATAACCTTATGGATATTGCTAATGATGGGGGAGAAGAGTTTGCGAACATGCGCTCCACATTGAAAGAACTCAAGTACCTCGCAAGAGATACTAACGCTGCTGTTGTAGTACTTCATCATACGAAGGAGTCCTACACAGGTACACCGTGTCAACCACGCTCTGCTCTGCAGGGTATGGTTGCACAGTTACCTGCCCTTATCTGTACTGTTGGCTCTGATGCTCCTGGCTTTATTGCTGTAGCACCAGTGAAGAACCGTTATGGTAAGGCAGACCCATCGGGCAACACTGCTCTATGGTTGAACTTTAACCCTGAATACATGGATGTTTCTGACATCGCTGAGAGGTTAAAATGAGTTTCATCGACCCTATCGTTCCCAATCCTGATTGGGGTAATCCGTTTCCAAACGTAGACCCTGATGAGTGGGAAGATGACGATGATGACTAAACATATAAATGAACTAAAACCAGATTACACAAGGGCGATGGATATCCGTGGTGAGCCAACCACGGTGTGCATCTGTGGAAGTTTCGTCTGGAATCTCAAGGTAGCATTCGCAGAGGATGGTACTATTGGGATGTATTTTCGAGATATGGAGTGTGCTGACTGTGGAACACAGGCAACCGCGCCAATTGAGGAGTAAAAATGAAACTAACAACATACGCTTGGATTATGGCTGCTGTAGTCTTTGTGGGAACTTTGCCTCACGCTGTGGGTGCGATGTTCATCAATACACAGATGACTATAATGGAGAGATGGTGCGGTACTCAACCCATCGTCTTGGTGTCAATATCCGAGATGAAAAAAATGGCAAAGCAGGTCGCTAGAGGTAAAGTGCTAGCAACCTACAAGAGTAACTATGAGTGGAAGGCACTGTTTACTCTATGGAACAAGGAGTCTCGTTGGGATTACACCGCAGACAATCCTCGTTCATCTGCTTATGGAATACCTCAGATGCTCAATATGCCTAAAGGAACTCCAATGATCAAGCAGATTGACTTAGGTCTGAAATACATACAACATCGCTACGGCAGTCCATCAAGAGCCTTAGCGTTTCATAATAAGAACGGCTGGTACTAAATGAGTGGTCGCGCCTCCAAGGCTAAAGGTGCAGGGGCAGAGCGAGATGTAGTAAAATACCTCAAGCAATGGTTTCCCTATGTAGACAGACGTCTTGCAGGTGCGACCCTCGACAAAGGTGACATCTCAGGTATACCTGGTGTTACTATAGAGATAAAGAACCACGCCAAGATGGACTTGGCTGGTTGGACAGAAGAGTTAATAGTCGAAATGGCTAATGACAAGGCTTGGACAGGTGTGGTTGTGCACAAGCGAAAGGGTAGGGGGAATCCTGGAGATTGGTACGCAACCATGCCTGTGCAGGTGTGGGTTGAACTCTTAAAGAAGGCACTCGATAAATGAAGTATGATAAACCCAGTATCTCAGCGATACTAGAGCACTATGGTGCTACTGTTCCTACCCGACGTGGATGGTTCTCAATGAAGTGCCCATTCCACAGTGATAGTCACGCATCAGCGTCTGCAACAACTGATGACAATGCATTTTGTTGCTTTGCTTGTCAGATGAAGGGCGATGGATATTCTATCATTATGCAAAAAGAAGGAGTTGATTTTCGTGAAGCAATCACTATCGCAGAAGGAATCCTTAACGCGCGCGGCGAAGTACTACCACAGCGCTCTGCACGAGGCGGAGGATTATCTCGCAGAACGCGGAATAACAATGGAGGCAGCAGTTCGCGCACGCTTGGGCGTCGTGCTAGAACCGCTGACGGGTCATGAGACCTATATCAATCGGCTCTCGATTCCGTATATTACGCGTTCAGGGGTGGTGGACATTAGATTCCGTTCGATGGACCTATCAGAGCCGAAATACATGGGAATGGCTGGTGCGACAACGCATCTCTATAACGTCGGTTCGTTCTTTAGAGCAACCACATCGATATGTATCTGTGAAGGCGAGATTGACACGATCACACTCGATTCTGTTTGCGGTATACCTGCAGTTGGAGTCCCAGGAGTCAACAACTGGAAGAAGCATTACACGCGGTTACTTCAAGACTTTGAACAGGTATTTCTATTTGCTGATGGGGACAACGCTGGCACTGATTTTGGTAAGTCTCTTTCTCGTGAACTGGGTAATCTCATAGTAGTCCAGATGCCAGAAGGTGAAGATGTAAACAGCATGTACCGCAAGAATGGTGTAGACTACTTCCAACAAAAGATTGCGAGCATACAAGATGTTATGGCCAAATGATAAAGGGTTTTTCAGTTGCAAGAACGAAGGTTGTGACTTCGATAGTAACGACATCTTTGACTTCCTAGACCACTCAGGTGTTGAGTTTACTTGGGGAGTCAAGATTACTCCTAAGTATTCATTTGACCTGTTTGAGTTCCTGCAGTACCTATCTGACACAGTGAACCATGGTGACATTGAGGACGCATACCTGTTGATTCAGGAGACAGCATTGGCATTTGTGAATGCCTCTAGTGATGAACTAGAAAAGCACATAGAGGAATCTATTGTTGCAGATGAAGCAAGCGCAGGAATTAAGAACATAGAGAGGTTACTACGTGACAATTAGCAGAGAAGAACTAAAAGAACTTGTATGGAAAGAGCAAGCAGTAGACCAGTTTGATCTAGATGTCTACGAGATTGTTGATGAACTGTATATGTTACTGCTGAGTAAGCATAACGATTACGGTCCACTCAACATCGCTCAGTCTCCTGGTGGTCCTCTGAATGGACTGCGTGTTCGTATGTGGGACAAGATTGCTCGCATCAATCACCTGATTGACAATGGTGGAGATGCACAGCATGAACCTCTTGAGGATTCCTACAAAGACCTAGCAAACTATGCTATCATTGCACTAATGGTACTACGAGGAAAGTGGCCAACAGAATGAAGATTTTCGGACCTTACAAGGGCTCAAAGCAGAACGGTGGACGTCCTATCTACGTCTTCAAGAGAAAGAAGAAGAATGGCGAAGTGGTTACAACTTCTAGCAATAAGGCTAGAGTTGATTACGAAAAAGCCACAGGCAAAACCTTACCAAAGGAAACAGAAGTCGACCATAAGAACAACAAAGGTCGAGCAGGCGATGACAGGTTATCAAACCTCAGAACCATTTCCAAAAGTAAGAATGTGGGACTAGAGAACAAGCGTCGTGCTAAGAAGACAGTTGCCAAGAAGACCGTAAAGAAAGCAGCCAAGAAGAAATGAAAAATATTGTTTGCATTTCCGACTTGCAGGTACCGTATCATGATGTCGAAGCCACCAAGGCAGTGGCGAAGTTTATCCAGTGGTATCAACCTGAGACAGTCGTCTCTTGTGGAGACGAAATGGATATGCAGACAATCAGTAAGTGGTCAAAGGGTACAGAGTTAGAGTTTGAGCGTTCTATTGGACGTGATCGTGACCTAACTCGTCAGGTGCTATACGACTTAACAGTTGAGCACATGGTACGCAGTAATCACACTGATAGATTGTTTAACACAGTTGCTATGCGTGCACCAGGACTTCTTGGTCTACCAGAGTTGCAACTAGAAAACTTCTTAGGCTTAGATGAACTTGAAATTAAATACCATGCAGACCCTTATGAGTTGGCTCCTGGTTGGCTCCTTATGCATGGTGACGAAGGAAATGTGCAACCCACTGCGGGTGCGACTGCCTTGGGGCTAGCAAAGCGCTCAGGTATGAGCGTAGTGTGTGGTCACACGCACCGCATGGGGTTGACACATCAGACTCAGACTTACCGTGGTGGTAAGCCTAAGACTGTATGGGGTATGGAACTTGGTAACCTGATGGATTACCGTAATGCAAAGTACATCAAGGCAGGACTATTCACTTGGCAGCAAGGGTTTGGTATCTTGCATGTTGATGGAAAGAATGTAACACCACAACTTGTACCGATCATCAATCAGTCTTTCACTGTGGATGGGAAAACATTTAAGTGGTAGAAACAGAACACTATGAAGGTATGGTGGGTGCAATTGCATATGAGTTCTCTCGTAAGTTTCACATGTGCGATGCAGATGATATTAGACAAGAGTTATGGGTTTGGTTCCTTGAGCATCCTAACAAGGTAAAGACTTGGGAAGCATTAGACGGCAAGCAATCAGTTAAGTTAGTTGCTAAGTCACTACGCAACGCTGCTAAGGATTACTGCCAGCGTGAGAAGGCTCGTGCTGTTGGTTACAAGGTAGATGATAACTATTACTATGACCGTGAGGTTGTTGAGTTGTTACTGCCTGCAGTACTGCGTAAGGACTTAGTTGCACCTGCTATGACTGAGTTAGGTTTCACTAAGGCTAAGAAGGTTGCATCAGAGGGTGGTAATTGGTTCGCCATGATGGCAGATATTGACAGATCACTGTCTCGTCTGACACAGGAACAACTGAGCATCATCTATCTTCGCTTCGGCGATGGGTGCGATAACGCTAGCCTGGCAACAGAATTAGGCATCACCGAAGATGCAGCACGTATGCGTGTGAACAGAGCAGTAAACAATTTATTGAATTTCCTTGGTGGTACACGTCCACGTAAGGAGCGAGACTACACGGAAGAGGAAGCCAATGACCGAGCCAACGATGGACGAAGTGAAGATAACGTTCGAGATATTGAAGAACAAGTTAGCGGACAAGACTTGGACTGATACTCAAGACCCTGATTTTATTGCTGCGCTAGGTCGCATCGAGAACACCTTCCAGCAGATGGGTGCTCAGATTTATATCTTCATCAGTTACTTTGAGCAGTATGTAACCGCGATACAGAACTCACCGATCTTTGCATCTGGCGACGTTCCATCTGACGACAGTCAATCTAGTAATCCAACACAAACTCCTGCGGAACCTGCCAATCGTGCTGAGCGTCGCGCGAGCAAGACACCACTAGACATTGTAAAGGGTAAGAAATGATTTGTAACAAGTGTACAGCAGGTGGTACAGCCAACTCAGTTGGTGATGTATCTATAGCGATTATGTTTCATGCAGAGTGTGAGTATGCAGATTGTTGCTGTCAGCATAAGACAGGTACATACACCAAAAAATAGGCATAAAAAAACCCCCCACCCAGTTACGGGTGAGGGGCGTGAGTCTACCGCCTTCCAAGAGCAGACTCAGTGTACGATAATCGTACGGTCAGTAATCTCTTACTATGTTTAGTACATGAAGCACACCTTGTGCCTCCAAGCGTAGGATAATGTAATCTATTACAGATTGCTCATCCATAGGTGGGTCACCTGCTAGTTCATGACCAACAGTAAGTGAGAAGGTGAAATCATTCATCTCCCCACATCCTGTCTGGTTCTTGGTAACCCTCGTCTTCGTCTTCTTCTTCGTCCTTGCCTAGTGCTATGTCATCATCTAGTGGTGGTTCATAACCCATGATTGTATTCCTTTCCTACTTCGTATGACTCACAGATAGCCATGACTGCATTGTCTAGGTCTCTGCGTATTTGTACTTTATCAGCATCTGACAAGTGAGCGACTAACTCATCTGTCAATTCAGCCTTCCATAGTAGTATTGCCATTTTATTTCCTTTCGGGTGTACGATAATCGTACAGTTAGATTGCTGCTAATAGCAACAGTCCAACCGCACTTAATGAAATGAAAGCAGTCCAAAAGATAAGACTAACGGACTCCTTTACGCTTAGAGTAAAGTAATCGTAATCGTCTCTATCCATTGTTATTCCTCTCATGTGGAACGCTAAATACAGCAGACTCATAGGTATCTGTCCAGTTAATTGGAGTCATACCTAGACCCTTCTGCATAGCGTTTCTTTCTAGTCTGTCCATACCACCCCAAATCCCAGTGAGGTTGAAGTATTGCAAGGCATAACTTCTACACTCGAACTTGGCAGGACATACTGAACAGATTGAGCGAGCAAGTGTAGCCTCAGGAGTGTGACTCCATTTACGACCACGACCTGCTAACTCTTGCGGATGCCACAGGTCAGGGTCGTACGCCTTATCAGCGCACAACGCCTTCTCTGTGAACATTGGGATGTGATTATCAATCATGCATAGCCTCCACCGTACGATTATCGTACAGTTTATCCCATGCACATGATTGGCAGTAGTTACGCTCTGCGTAGTCGTGTGTAGCGACCATGATGTCGCTATCACACTTCCAGCACCGCGTGTTTCTGTAGTTGGTCATGCGTGACCTTCCATTGGTAGTTGTTGGGCAAGTGCTGCATAGTGCGTGGCTCGCACCATGAGTCTTGCGTGTTCGTTTGTATCTCCCTGCCGTAATGCTTCCTCAGCATCATGCAGGAATAATTCGGCGCGTACGCCATAGTAGTACGGAGTAGGTGGCACAGGGATGTGTCTTGGTTGGTTACTCACCAGCCCCACCCCCCTCGCACATCAGAGTTCCAGTATGCGTTAGAGCCCTTGTAGCATAGGCAGTCTGTCATGTAGATAGAGCAGTCCCAGCAACATCCGCAAGTTGGGCAGTAGTCAGGCGTACCTGTCTCTGGTTCATCTAGTAGCACTGTGTCACATACGTGGCACTCTGCAAAGAAATCTTCTTCATTATCCTTAGAGAATAAAGAAGTCAGTGGCTTGGATGAACGCCATGAGGTTGAGTAACTAGACAGGTAGCACGAGTCATTAGACCACCAGACACCTGCTTCATCTACATTACCCTTGTTCTCGTGGATAAGGTAGCACTGGTGCTTGGCATCAGGGTCTACGGTAAGCACGACAACCTTAGAGCCAGAGGTGAAGTCCTCTAGTAAGTTCCACACTTGGTCGTTATCTAGTGCAGATACACCACCGATAGCAGGTAGCAAGTCCTCTGCAAAGATACGCGTATCGCTACGCAGGTCACCTTGTGGTTCTACGATAGGCAGTATGCCATTGTGTGCTAGATAGGTACGGTCATCATGACCGACCTTGAATGGGTGACAGTTATCTACTGTCGTTGAGCCATGAGTGGCTAGGCGTGCGTGCCATGTGGCATAGCCTTCTGGATACTTAGCACGCATCTCTAAGAAGCGATTGATTGAAGTATCCGCGTTCATTGTGCGCTCACAGTGAATACGGTTCTCACTAGGTACTACGATTGCGAAACCAAATCCGTGTGGATTGTTGAGCGCACTTGCTTCTAACTTATCTCGTGACGGAATTACATTGGGAGGGATTACACATAACATACACATTGGCTTACTCGTTTCTGTACGATTATCGTACGGTTAGTTTTCGTTAGGGTTGTTGTCAGAAGCGAAAGACTCGCTCATGATTAGTGCTAGGTTAGGATAGGTCTCCATGTTCTCGGAGACATACGCAGTGAAGCGTAGCCATGACAGCGCTTGGTTCTTGGATGTAACCTTGAGGTCACGCGTGTACTCTACGGATGCAGTAACGAACTCAAGCGCAGATAGTACGCGCTCTTTACGCAGTGAACCCTTGAACACACGAACCTCAAGCGTAGCGTCATTCTCGGTGTTGATAGCCGAGTATCTGCCACTTGTTTGGTTACCATACTTGACCTTAGGCACCAGTTTGCCCTTGTCTTGGAAGGTTGCATAGTGGTTACCAGCACGCCCAGCGATACGCTCTACCTGTCTCTGATTATCGTAAATCAGTTTCATAAAGCGTAACTCGTGAGCCTGTCGCTTGAGTATGAGTTGGTCTCGGTCAGACCTACCCCATGGACTCTCACCAGTACCGAAAGCAGTACGAGACACATGGACATGAAGCCCACAGGTATCGGTGTTCCATGAACGAAAGCCCTCACGCTTCAACTTGGATGTGAACTCCCAGTCAAAGTCAGTTTGATAGGCTTGCAGTGTATGAGGATGCGTGACTATCTCGAAGCCGTCAGACAGCGAGCCGTCATCCTTCATGTAGGCATGAGAGCCCAGCGTATCTTGCGCTATCTCAGCGCCAGCGTAGCGTGACTCGTTGCGAGCCTCGACCTCTAACTCAAAGCCGAGGTGGTACTGACCCTTGCCAAAGAAGTACGGGCTAGGTCGGTACGAGTAACTATGGATGACACCTTCGTCTGTCTCACAGTCGTGACCGTCACCATCCCAGTACTGCTCACTGCAGTCATCACAGGTATAGACATTGTTGTCGTAACAGTATTCGCAGTAACGACCATCATTCCATGAGAGCATGTTGTCTGTATGTTGGATGTCATCACACGCGTCACAGTTGCGCCAGTAGTCTCTACCACCGCCTTCGTCATAGATTTTGTTAGCACAGTTGGTACACCTGTCATCTCCTTCGACCTGCTCGAACTCTGTGAACTCGCTTACAGGTATTGTTAAGTCGTTGCGATAGTTTCTATAGCGTGTAATCGCATAAGTCTTGTCGCAGTCGTGGCAGTGATTGGCAGAGCAGAAACTGTGTACGATTATCGTACGCTCACCGTCTGCTAGGTATGCAGGAATGAAGTTCCAGCGTTGTTGAGCGGTTACTCGTTCTGGGTCTATGTATTCAGGTCTGGCACACGCTTGACAGCGTGGCGTCTCAGACATGATAGGAACAGGGGTAGGTGTTGTTCCCTCATTAGAGTAGAAACTCTGGCAGTCGGTACACATGGAGATTGCATCTGCGCCATAGTCCGACATTGAAGATACGAACAGATGTTCGGGCTTGTTACAGCGCCGACATTCGCCCACACCAACGTAGCCGTAAGCCATGATTACTCACGCTCCGTACGATTATCGTACGCTTGCTTGCTGATTAGCCAAGCCTTGCGGTATTCCTGAACGGCACGCTGAAGGCGTGCATTGTGAAGTGCTGAAGTGATTACGAGTGTTACTGATACGACCAAAGCAATCATGATTGCCAATAGGTCACCTGTTGTTAGATACATTTCTTACCTTTCGGGTTGAGCCGTACGATTATCGTACGACAAGTGAACGGAATGTCCACTGTCTTAATAATAGGTGATACGCGCCACTAAATCAAGCACCCAACGGCTAGAGTTGGCAACGCAACGGCAAGGACTCTGTAGTAGTCCGACACAAACCAAAAACAAAAGCAAAAAGGTGCTTCGCACTCTTTTTCTTAGGAACTCCCTTCGGTCGTTCCTACACAAACTTTTCGCGCGCCCCGCGCGGGCATGCGAAAGCCCGCCCCCCGATTAAGAGAGGCGGGCTAGAGGCTCGCGGGTTACGCTGCGATAGGTTGCGCCACCTTCCCGCGTGAGGCAGTGAGCGCCTTCGCCAAGAGGTACGCGACCGCCTCGGCTTCTTTGATGTTCTTAATTTCCTGCTTCGCCTTGAGCGCCAGACCTAACGCCTTGAGCAACTCGTTAATGTCTGCCTCTTTAGGCTCGTTGTGATGTGCTTCGCGCTTCTGCTCGGCTTGGCTTGGAATTGCGCTCGCGAACTCGTCAAATGAGGTTGCTTCTGCCAACTTTGCTTGGAAGTCCTTCTTATAAGCGCGCTTGGCTTGGATAGTGGCGTTTAAGATAGCCTTGAGAGGTTGCTCGTGTCCGCCTTCTAGGTGGCGAACTGCCACAGAGTCTGCGAAATACTGAGCATGGCTTGAGCGAATTGTTGGCGCGCTTCCTACCTTCTCGGCTTCCTCGATTGTTGCCTTCATGCCTTTGACTGAAATCTTTCCTGAGGTCATGAGTACGGTTGCCTTCTCGTACCAAGCCAACTCACCTTTAAGGTTGAGAGAGGCGGAAAGAGCCTCGGCAAGAGGCTTGTTCAATGTGTCTAGGTTGCTTGTTACTTTGCTGTTCTTTGATGTTGCCATGAGATTTAGTGCCTTTCGATTAGGTGGCGGAATTGCCACTAAGAGAAATGTACTCTCACTCAACCCTAAAAGCAAACACCAACGAGCCCCCAATTTCTGCGCCGTACGATAATCGTACGAGCCCCAAGCCCCACCAACCGAGCCCCAAGCGATACCCCAAAGAAGCCCACAGGAGCCCGCTAGAAGCCCGACCAGATAGCCCGAAGGAGTACGGGAAGCCCGAACGGGAAGCCCCTCAAATGGCGTTGCAGATAGTCACCCAACACAAACGCGGAGCCTTATCGGATACGAACACCTGTTCGAATAAAAACCGCCCTCGCTTCGCTCGGGGAAAAGATTAAAGGCGCTTCGCGCTCTTATTAAAACGGGCAGGGCCAGCCCTGCACCCGCCGCTCGCCGCGGAGGCACGCGTTCAAACGCCACGCGTGGCTCAAACTACGAGTCGCTACGCGACCCCAGTTCTTTAAGCGCTAGCGCGCTAGACTATATACTATCAGGAGAAAATATTTTTCCAGTATTACGGGAATGTCCCGTATTGTCCGTATTTATACACATAATTCTAGTGACCTTGGTCACATTCTGCACATTAGTGCGTTCGCTTTTGTATTTTGAACGGGTTAGTATATATGTAACGATAAACGAACGACAAGTACAGAGTGAGTTTATCTGACTGTGAGTGGGTGGCTAAGACAGACCGTAAGGGCTGGCTTGGATGCCAGCCACGAACACTCGAGGGGGTAGCGAGGCTCGTAAACGAGCCGAGCGATAAGGGGGATATTCCCTCGATTTAATGGGGGAGTATAAGAGGGAGTTATTATGGCTGCCAAGGGTGGTAAAGAACATCACAATGTGGTTGCCTTACGTGAGGCTAAGGCCAAAGTACTAGAATTTGTGAAGCAAGGGCTAGACCTGCCAGATGCTATTGCCAGGGCAGATCGTAAGCCTGATGTGATGAAGGACTGGCGCAAGGATGACCAGTTCATGAGGGCGCTTGATAAAGCCCGCTCTGAGGGTGAGAAGACCCTCTCTATCGTCACAGGGGACGCTAAGTTTAAGATTGGCTTTGAAGAGTTCTCCAAGGAGTTCCTTGAGAGCCCTATCTTTGACCATCACCGTTCCTGGATTGATGTCCTTGAAGGACGTGAGCCAAGTTACATTCACCCTTCTATGGTTTATGAGCCAGCCTCCTCTAAGAGACTGCTGCTGAATGTGCCTCCTGAGCACGCCAAGTCTACCGTTATCACGGTCAACTACTGTGTCTATCGCATTGCTATGGACCCGAACATTAAAATTACCATCGTCTCAAAGACTCAAGAGCGCGCCAAAGAATACTTATACTCAATCAAGCAGCGCCTGTCTCATGAGCGGTGGGCTAAAATGCAGGCCGTCTATGGGTCTACTGGGGGATGGAAAGAGGATGCAGATACCTGGAAAGCAGACCGTATCTACCTCAGCCGTGACTCCACCGAAAAGGACCCGACTGTTCAGGCCCTTGGTGTGGGTGGCCAGATCACTGGTGCTCGTTCTAACCTTATCATTCTTGACGACGTTGTTACTACGTCTAACGCTCATGAATGGGAAAAGCAACTTCTGTGGTTGCAGCGAGACGTTGTAACACGTCTAGGTGATTCTGGTAAGTTGCTGATTGTTGGCACACGTATCGCCTCTAATGACCTTTACCGAGAGATTCGCAATCCTGATCACTGGACGGGTGGCAAGACACCGTTTACATACATGTCTATGCCAGCAGTATTGGAGTATGATGATGACCCCGAAAAATGGGTTACCTTGTGGCCTAAGTCTAATGTACCCTGGGAGGGTTCAGAAGACGATATCCTTCCAGATGCAGACGGTCTTTATCCTAAGTGGAATGGGCCCGCGCTGTTTCGCAGACGCTCTGAGGTCTCTCCGAGTGCGTGGGCATTGGTTTATCAGCAACAGGACGTCCAAGAGGACTCCATCTTTCCGCCTTCATGTGTCCAAGGTTCAGTTAACAGGATGCGAAAGCGCGGAATCCTAAAGCCTGGAACTCCTGGACATCCTCAGGAAAAAGGTCAGTGGTACACCATCATGGGCTTAGACCCAGCGATGAGTGGTAATACCGCTGCTGTTATTATGACGGTAGATCGTCAGACAAGAAAGCGCTACATCCTTGATGTGGAGAATATGCAAGAGCCTACTCCACAAAAAATTCAAAAGTTAATTGAGGCGTGGGTTGAGAAATATCGCCCTCAGGAGTTACGTATTGAGACGAACGCACATCAGAAGGCTTACGCCTTAGATGAAGTACTACGTAACTACCTAGCCTCGGCGGGGGTCAGATTCTCTAGTCAGTTCACTGGCAGAAATAAATGGGACACAGGTTTTGGTGTCGCTGCTATGTCTGGACTGTTTGGGACAATGCGTGGTAGCACACATCAAAATGATAACTTAATGGAGATTCCATCTCAAGATGGCTCAGAAGGTATCAAGGCTTTAATCCAACAATTGATTACTTGGAAGCCTGACACTAAAGGTAAGACTGACTGTGTGATGGCTTTATGGTTCTGTGAACTACGTGCAAGAGAACTTATCGGTACAACCCGTATGAGTCAAAGTCATATTCAAAACAAGTGGGCGACTAAACGCCAAAGAGAAACCCAGTACATAGTCAACTTGAACGACTATGAATTTGGTCAAGACGAAGGATAACAATGGCAGACATCAAGATTATCGCGCGCCGCGTGGAGGCTATGAAGCATCGTGCTGCAGAGCGCGACGGTAACATGGCCAACATCCTGGCTGTGCGCCAAGGAAAAATGGTTGAGGTATTCCCTGACCTATTTCCTGAGGGCATGGATAAGGCTATGGTTGCCAACTTTGTCGATGTCGCAGCACGTGACCTTGCAGAAGTTCTAGCACCGCTACCTTCTATCAACTGCTCAGCAGTAAACGTCACATCAGATCGTGCTCGTCAGTTTGCTGACAAGCGTGCAATGATTGCTAACAACTATGTTTACCAATCACGTTTACAGACTCAGATGTATCCAGGTTCTGACCAGTACTTCTCCTATGGTTTCTTGCCTATTCACGTTGAGCCAGACTGGGAGAATAGTCTTCCACGTATCCGTGTCGAAGACCCACTAGGTGTTTACTACGAGAATGATCGCTTTGGTCGTGTAGTTGCTTATGCTAAGCGCTACTCAAAGACTATTGCAGAACTTGTTAATGAGTTCCCTGAGCACCAAGGTGCAATCATGGGACGCTGGGGTACAGAGCAGAACCTTAATGCACCAGTAGATATTATTCGCTACATGGATAAAGAAGCAATTATTCTTTACATGCCTGCTCGTGATAATTTAGTTTTGTCATCTGCTAAGAACCCAATGGGTAAGATGACTGTTCGTATCGCGCTTCGTCCATCACTAGATGGTGAACCACGCGGTCAGTTTGATGATGTTTTATTCGTACAGTTGGCACGTGCACGATTTGCAAACCTTGCTATGGAAGCAGCCGAAAAGGCTATCCAAGCACCGCTTGTTGTGCCTGATGATGTACTAGATATGCCAATGGGTCCTGATGCGATTATCAGAACCAACCAACCAAACGCTGTCGGGCGTGTCCGTTTGGATATTCCCGCTGCTACTTTCCAGGAGCAAGCAGCACTCCAATCTGAGTTAAGACTCGGTGCTCGTTATCCAGAAGGTAGAACAGGTAACATCGATGCCAGCATTATTACTGGTCAAGGTGTTCAAGCACTTCTAGGCGCCTTCGACTCTCAGATCAAGGCTGGTCAAACCATCCTTGCTGAGGTGTTTGAAGATGTCTTGAAGTTGTGCTTTGAAATGGATGAACTCCTTTTCAATAAAGAGAAAAGTGTCAGAGGTGTAGCGCAAGGCACACCGTACGAGTTAAAGTACATGCCAAGCAAGGACATTAAGGGCGATACTTCGGTAGAAGTCCGATATGGCTTGATGGCTGGATTAGACCCTTCGCGTGCTCTGATTTTCTCACTACAAGCACTAGGTGCTGACTTGGTATCTAAGGACTTCATTCGTCGTGAACTTCCATGGAGCGTAAACGTTTCACAAGAAGAACAACGTATTGAAATCGAAAAAATGAGAGAGAACTTAACTGCTGCAATTACAGCAAGCGCGCAGGCTATTCCAGCGATGGCTGCACAGGGACAAGACCCATCTCCACTTATTAAGAATATTGCTGACATCATTGAGCGTCGTCGCAAAGGTGAAAGCATAGAGGCTGCTGCATTGGCCGTGTTCACTCCTCCCGAGCCTGAACAACCAGTACAGCCAGAGATGGCTCCACCAGGTACACAGGGCCCAGTTGAGAATGCGCCCCCGTCCCCAGCAACTCCTGGACAACCCTCTGGTGGAGCCCCTCAACAAGGCGGAGCACCAGACTTAGCATCAATTTTAGCAGGCTTAGGATAAGGAAACTAAATGGCTACAAGGAAGAAGCAAGTAGTTGATGACAACTACTCGAAACTAGACCAGTACGCTATTGAGTTACACGAGTTCTATAAGGCTTTACGTAGAGCAGGATTCTCAGTTGAAATTTCACTAGGAGTTCTAGGAATGAAAGAGATTCATCCTGAATGGATGACATCTGCACCAACATTAGATGATGTAAGAAAACACTTAGAAGAAGACGAGGACTAAAATGGCAACAGACCAACCTGGAGGTCCAGGTAAGTTCGCTCGTCGAAATGACTTGGGTAATGTAAAGAAGATTCAGCGTGATGCTAAGATTCAAGAGTCTGCTGGTGGTGCTTATGGGCAACGTTCAGAACTTCAAGGATTAGCATCTGGTGCACCAATGGCACAGGCTCCTTCTCAATCAATGGCTTCTGCTATTCCTGTAGTTGGAGCATTCGAACCTACACAGCGTCCTGATGAACCAGTAACTGCTGGTGTCAACGCTGGTGAAGGTCCTGGTTCAGAAGTATTGATGACTCCTATTGATGCACCTGATCAACTATCAGTTCTTGCACGTGCTATGTACATGGCAAATCCAACTCCCCAACTTCGACGTATTGTAGAAGCATTCGACGAAGAGGGGCGCTAATTGCCATCTTTAGATTACTGGAATCCTGAGAAGAATAAGAAACTTAAAACTACAAGTATCTTTAACAATCCTCAGTTGCAGATGGACCGTTTGATTCAGGCTGAAATGGGTGCACTTAACCCTGCCCAATATCAGACATTCACTCAGTTCATGTCACGCTACCCTAACCAGAGCAAAGACTTTATCATGTCTGCTGTTCGCATGGGGTTTTCACCTGACACACCAGGAATCGGCAAACTCGCATCTATTGATGGACTTGCACAACTTAAGCAAGACTTGACTAACCAGAAGAACATTAAGTCAAGCATTGAAAAAGACAAGACAATTGTTGGCGATATCCGTGATGGATTGTACTCAGCACTTAAGGGAACAACTCGCGTAGGCTTTGCTGCTACACGTTCTATCTATGATTCTCTTACTACAATTGGTCGCGATGCTTACGCTATCTCAACTGGTCAAAAGGCTCCAGATTTTAATCAAGTTCTCAAAGATGTCGGACAGGGTATCTTTGGTGAGTCTACTCAACTAGGACAATTAGGTCGTGCATTCCTTTCCGACCCTACAAATGTTGATACTGGTTCAGGTTTCTTTTTAGCAGATGATTCAAAGGTCTCTAAGGCGCAGGCTAAGTCTATGGCTGCCTATGGACAGATCAATGGTAAGTCCTTCACGCTAGGTCGTGGATTGATGACTACTGTTGGTGCAGACCCTAACAGCACTACATACCGTGTAATGTCTGGCATTGTTGATGCAACACTTAACATTGCTACAGACCCAACAACATACCTTGGTGCTGGTGCACTTACAAAGATTGGCCGTGGCGGAAAAGAACTTAAGGGCGCTAAGGCTGCAGCACAGCGTGAAAATGAGCGTATTGCTGCTGAGTTCAAAGAGCGCACAGGTCTTTCTAAAGACGAGAAGGCTCTTCTTAAAGAGCGTACTGCCGCTGCTACACAGATTCAGCGTCAAGCAGAGGTTGCATATCTTAAGGCTGACGAGAAGTTGGCTCAAGCAGCGGATGCTCGTAATGCTGCAGATATTTCTAGAGCACAGAAGCGCCTTACTGCTGGTGTTAAGAATGAACAGAACCTTGTCAATGGCGAAGGTGTTGCTGTAACAGAACAAGCAGTAGCAGAGTTCGTATTTGATGCAATGAACACTGGTAAGCAGGCTGAAACAGTCGATAGACTAGGTAAATTGTCTGCAGACTTCTATAATACTGGTGAAGGCTTTACTGCTGCAGTATTCTTTGATGATATTCCTGAGGCTGGCAAATTAACATTTGCTACTCGTGGCAATGATGAGTTCGTAGCGCTATACACACCTAATAAGAAGAAGCCAGTTATTGTAGACATGGCTGCTGACTTTTCACAGGTTACAGGTAAGGCTGCTCAGAAAGAACTTGACAACCGCACTGCACTACGCGATTTCCTTCTAGAGAAGTCAAACGATTTTGAACTTCCTGGTCCTACACGCGATGCATTCTCTGCAATCGCTAGCGATATTGAAGAGTCTCTACGCTTAATTGATAGCGTTCTAGGTGGTACACCTGAGTCTCTAGGTTCTTTCGTAGGCAAGATTGCCGCTGCAAAGGTGCCACAGGCTACAGAACTTGTTATTGATGCTATCCAGGATATCTGGAAGGCAGATATGTTCACTAACATTCGTAGTATCTACGGAGAAGTTGGTGGAGTAGCAGTCACTAATGGTGACTTTATTGCTGCTCGTGGTATCAAGGCTAGCGAAGTTCTAGCAGAATCTACCAAGACTGGTGCTGCTGCAGCGTTTGGCATCACCAAGGCTATGGAAAAGTCTGATGCAACTATGCGTAAACTGCAAAAGGCTGTAGATGATGCACAGAAGAACTTAGAAGATACTAAGACTCGCCTAGGTGACATCACTAAGTTGCGTACTTTTGTACAACGCGACCCAGATTTAGTTAAGCAGATCGTCAATGACCCAGGTAATGCTGGTCTAAAAGACATTATTGACTTAGAACTACAAATTGGTCAGGCTAGATTTGCTGATGAATGGACTCGTGCTGAGGTTGGTCTAGTAGATACCTTCGGTGGAGGACTATCTGCTGATGGAACTAAGGCTATGAAGTATCTATTCGGCCGTAAGTTCCAAGCAATTGCTGAAATTGTTGCTGGTGAGACTAACGCTATGCGTGTGCACCGCCTGTTTGGTCGCAAACTAGACGTTGATCTAACTCGTGAACTAGCAGATGCTACAACAACTGACCAAGTTATCTCAATCTTCTTGCGTCACCTAGCATCTCCAGAGACTGACCCTATCATTGCACGTTCTATGCTTATGCGTACTGAACTTGCACTAGGAAACAAGTCTCCTGTCATCAAGGTTACAGATAAAATTAACATTGATGCAGTAAAGTGGGTTGAAAAGGCTGAGAAGGCGTTTAGCAACGTCTATGTACGCTCTACAGTGCTACCTTTAGGTGACTTAGATCGCCTTGTTCCTGGTCTTAATGACTGGTTTACTACTGCTAAAGTACCTCAAGAAACAGTAGATAATATCCTCAATCAGGTTATTCGTGAGCCAGATTACACCACTCGTTCCAAGATTATCATGGACGGAATGAAAGTTGCACAGAAGAATCTTGTTGATGTGTACGGTAAAGGTGACCCTGAACTAGCAAAGGTACTAGATCAAGTACTTAAGGTTGCTGGTAAAGAGCAGGCAATCGTAAAGCAGTACAACGTAGCGAAGTTGGCTACAGGTACTACACCTACAATGATGCTTCATGACGGTTCTTTGCTACCTATGACTGGTGCTAACTATGCTCACCAGTTCCTAGATGATGTTATTCAGTTGCGTGATACTAAGCCAATTGTACAGGCTATCAACAAGTATAACCGTAACTCTGAACTATTCGGTAAGGCACGTGCAGCCAAGGTTGCTGCAGATGAGATCGGTGACTACTGGCGTACTGCTCAGTTGGCATTCCGTGTGTCTTACACTATGCGTAACATCGGTGAAATGCAACTTCGTCAGTTCTTCTCAGGACACGACAGCATCTTTAAGAACCCATTGAGTTACATTGCAATGGCTATGGCTAACACTGATGGTACTGCTATGCAGAAGTTGGCATCTCAGTACGCTAAGTACCAGAACGATATCTTTGGAAATAACTTTAAGAACCCTGATGCTGAGGCTCTGTTCACAGAGGCAGTTGATGAGTATCTACAGTTCACAAAGCGTAGCATCTCTGCAGGAGACCCACGTACAGCATTCGTTGGTAAGGTCTATGAAGTAGTAGATAACATGCATGAGGACTACTACAGTGCTCTATCTGTAAGCCTAATGCGCTTTGCATCAGACGATCTAATGCCACTTGTGGCACGTGCTCGCACACCTGAACTACAGGATTCTACTCTTAAGTATCTTACAGAAGATAAAAAGGGTCTAGAAATCCTTCAAAAGATTCAAAAGGGTGCACGTCTAAGCAAGGACGAAGGACGCGGAGTTACATCTGATTTTGATGCTATCCTACTCAAGGACGTATCTAAGCCATTCAGCAAGGACAACATCAACGTTGATAACTTGCGTAACTACTTGTTTGATGATCAATCAACTGCAAGTTACATGTATGCATTGAATGCTCTCACAGGTAATGGTGCTAAGGCTGACTTTATCCGTTCACTTCTTGCAGGTGAAAGAGTAGTCTTTGGTTCAGGTGAAGATGCAATTGCTATGTCAATTCCTTCATACAAGCGTATCGCAAACATTAACGATATGAAGACTCTTGATATGCCTTTCAAGAAGCAACTAGAGCGTTTCTTCCCACGTGAACAGATGACTGGTGGTAGCGCACTTCTTGGAACATCTAAGCGTTTTGCTGATTCAGATGAGAAGCAACTTACAAAGGCAGTGGACTGGTTCTTTGACCTGAACACTAAACTTGAGAATGTTGTTAACTTTGGACCAGAATACCGTATGGCTTACTGGGACCACGTAGGTCGTTATGCTAATATGCTTGATACAGATGACCTCAAGAAGGCTCTTAAGGTTGCTCACGAAAGCCTAGATGGACTCAAGGTTGGCGGTAAGGCTCTTAAGAAGCACCCAACTATTAAGTTCATGGAGAAAGAAATTGCTCGCCGTGGTGATAATTACGTGCACGAAGCAGGTATCTCACTCCAGCAGTTGAACTCTATGTCTGCTAAGAACGCTTCTGCGTATACAAAGGGTCTATTCTACGACGCATCACAGCAGTTACAGTCTGCACAGGCTATGCGTCTAGTATTCCCATTCGTACAGGCACAGTTCAACACCATCAGAAAATGGGGAGAACTGTTCGTAAAGAACCCTGCAAACTTCTACAAGTTGGGTCGTGCATACAACTCACTTACTAAAGAAGGAACCAGCGCCATCTATGACATCACTGGTGTCGAGTATGACGAAGGACAGGGATTTATCTATGAAGATGAGTTTGGCGAGAAGCGTTTCCGTTATCCAATCGCAGGAAGTTTCATTGGCGGTCTAGTTGGTGGAATGCTTGGCGTTGAGAATGGTGCTCTTTCTAAGTTAGAAATCACAGCACCTGTACAGTCTCTTAACCTTGCATTTGGTAACGTGAACCCTGGTGTTCCTGGATTCGGTCCTGCTGCACAGTTTGCTTTCCAAGCAACTGGCAAGTCAGCAGCATTTGGTCCTGTATGGGAAACTATCCGTGGTGTTGTAATGCCTTTCGGAGAGTCACAAGATGCAATCGGTGGACTTGCTCCAGCCTGGTTGCGTAAGACTTTCTACTATGCAATCAATGATCAGAAGACTATTGAGCGTGGTATCAAGGACTGGGCATCATACCTAGCATCTACTGGCGAGTATGGAGATAATCCACTTGCTGATGACGTTGCTCGCAATGAACTATTCAATGATGCAGCAAAGATGTCTCGTGGTGTAGGACTACTACAAGCACTATTCCAGAACATTGCACCTGCTACACCTTCTAGCGAAATCTTTGCGAAGATTCCTACAGATAAGGGTAAGTTGGACTTTGCTAGCATGACAATGCTATACAGCATGTGGGACCAGATTAGCCAGAAGCATCCTGGTGATTACATGAAGGCAGTTACTGAGTTCACAGAAGAATTCGGTAGCAAGAACCTTCTTGCAATTATGGGTGGTTCTTCTCGCTCTGTTACTGGTACTGCAGATGCATGGACATTCTTGAATCAGAACCCAGATATAGCAAACACTTACGCTACAAAGAGCGGTGACGTTATTCCGTTCTTCTTCCCTGGTGGAGAGGCTGCTACGGCCTACTACTCATGGCAGAAGGCTACAGGACGTCGTGAGCCTCTAAGCCGTGAGGAACTAGCAGGAGCAGCAGAGGAACTTATCTACAAGATGGCTAAGTCTCAAATCTCTGAGATGCAGGCTGCTAATGGTTACTCAGATGTCTGGTACTCACAAGAAGTCAATGCTCTTAACCAGCGCTTTGGTGGTGCAGCACCTGCATCATTAGTAACTGTTGGTACAGACTTAGAGCGTATTGCTAATGTCGGTAAGGCTTTAGCAGATGAGCGTTTCCAAGACTCACCTATTTATGAAGAGACTAAGCAGTTCTACGACGCTTATTCACAGGCTATCGAACTATTGAAGTCTACTCGAATCACAGCAGAACCAGACTTAGGAAGTTCACACTGGTATGCAACTAACTTGCGTACAAATCTAGAAGCACTAGGTAATCAGTTAATGCTGCAAAACCCAGCATTCTCCCCGATGTATTACCGTGTATTTGCAGGAACTATGAAGGCGAAGGGCTAAAGTGGCTGACGTAAAATATCCAACAGCAGACTCTGCTAGAGCAGCAGCGAATACTGCCTATTACTCAATGGGTAATATGGCTAACGCTAACGCAGCATCAGTTGCTGCTCGTGTTCGCGCCGAAGGTTCTTTATACACTAGAACACTTGCTACAGCAGATGCAGTTGCTTTCAGCAACTTGGTTGCTTCTGAACTAGATGGACTTCGTAACCAGAAGCGTACAGATGGATTTGGAAACAACTTTAACTACCTACAGGCTTTACTACGTTCATCAGGTGGTTCTAAGGGAACTAGCGCACTAGGAGCATTTGACCTAGAGGATACAAAGGCTCTTCGTGAGGCTATTGTTGCTGCTCGTCTAAACGGTGTTGAATACTTTACATGGCTAGAAGACCTCAATAAGTCAGGTCTTGGCAGTGGTGGTCCTAAGACTAAGTTTAGCAAGGATGTATCTACTGCTATTAACTTGATCGATAAGACTGATGCTACTACAGCATACAGCAAGGGTTACTACACAGCATTTGGCAAGATGCCAAGCAACGCTCAAATCACATCTTTCATGAATAAGTTTAATGCACAGGCTAAGAAGGAAGCAGTTACAACTACTGCTACTGGAACTGTCACTACATCAACTGGTGGAAGCACAGGCAAGAGCACAACTACCAAGAGTGGTTTGGGCTTTACTGAGGAAGAGCAGGCTAACTACCTAGCCAAGTATCTATCTCGTGACTATGAGATGACTCCTGAACTTGGTGGAGCAGCCAAGACTATCTATGATGAGATTCGCAATACTTACAAGAACAACGGTCTATCTGAGCCAGGATTTGAGAAGATTGCTGGCGTAATCACAAGCATTATCGGCACAGGTGATGCCACTATGGCTAAGCAGAAGATCGAGACAGAGAAGCAGAAGATTCGCACCCTTGCAGCAAAGTTGAACCCAGGCGTAGCAGACTTGCTTAACTCTGGTGAAGATATGAAGACTTTGGCTGACCAGTATATCAAACTTGCACAGTCTGTAACTAAGAAGAAGTACACAATGGATTCTCCTGTTATTAAGCAGATGATGAACGTTAAAGACGATAAGGGTGTTATCCGTACAGCAACTGACTGGGAAGCACTAGGGATTATTCGTGGAAGCAACGATTGGCTTGAGAGCAGCGATGCATACTCCACATTCAGCAACATCGGTGATGTTTTGACATCTAAGTTAGGACTATAATAATGGCACCCAAACTCCCTAAACTTCCTTTAGTTACGGCAATTGAGGCTGTTGTTAAGTCAGTACCTAAGGCTATTGCTGCTAATAACGCTGTTAAAGAAGCAAAGGCAATTGAAACTCAGATTGCTAAGATTCTTGATAAGCCTAAAGTAACTGCTACAGATGTTAAGAAGGCTCAGGCTCTTGAAAAAGAAGCAGCCCAAGTTCTTAAAGACGGTGGCGTTGGTAACAAGAAAGTTGTTTCTGATGTTACTACTGCAATTAAGGAAAAGGTTGCTGACGTAAAGGCTGCAGCCCCTGCTCCTAAACTTCCTGCATCAGGCGCTGACGCTGCTAAAGCAGCAGCGGATGCAAAAGCGGCTACTGCAGCAAAAACTACTGTTAAGGCTCCTACTGCTGATGCTGCTAAAGCACAAGCAGAGGCTAAGGCTGCTGCTGCAGCAAAGGCCGCTAAGACTCCAGAGCCACCTGCTACACCTAAGGGCAGTACTCCAAAGACTGGAACAGCAAAGAAGTTAACTCCAGAAGAGATTGCTGCTGCTGAGAAATCAGCCGCTCAGGCTGCAAAGATTAAGGCTGGTACTACTGGCGCTAAAGTTGCTGCTGGTACTGTTGCTGGCATTGGTGCTGGTGTTGGTATTGGTGCAATTGGTGGCGGAGATACTATTCCTGATGGCGGTGACACTGGTGACGGTGGTGCTGGCGATGGTGCTGGCACAGGTGGCGGTGGTGGTACTGGAGACGGTGGCACTGGAGGAGATGGCGGTACTGGCGGTGGCGGAGGCGGCACTGGTGGTGGTGGTGGAGGTGGAGACACTGGCGGAGGCGGCGGCGGAGGCGGCGGCGGCGGAGGCGGTGGTGGAGATGGTGATGGTGGTGGAGATGAACCTCCAGCAGATGACAATCCTCCAGCCACAGATACCTTTGAAAAGACTTGGTTAATCCTTCGCGCAAAGTTAATTGCTGCAGGACTTCCAGTAAAGACTGTTGATGATAGCGTGACTTATTTCCGCAACATTATCAAAGATGGAACATTCCAGGGCGATAATGAAATCAACGATGTAGTTGATCAATATCTATACTTGCCAACTTACAAGAGTAAGGGTGGCGAAGAGATTGAGTCACCTTACTATCGTGACTTTGGTTCATTCAACAACAACCTTAAGGTGCCAAAGAAGCCAAGCGAGTTAGTTCCTTTGGTTCTTGGTTACAAGAAGTTGGTAGACAAGTATCAGGTTTCAACTAAGTTCTCAGACAGAGATGCTGTGCAAAAGTACCTACAGAATGATGTTTCTGTTGCTGAACTAGATGAGCGCATGAATGCTGCTCGTCTTCGTGGAGTTAATGCTGACCCTAACTACCTAAAGACACTTCAAGACCTAGGTTACATCACAGGTGGTGCAGACCTAACAAGTTTCTTCCTAGCACCAGAAATTGGTACTTTGGAACTTGAGTCTCGTCGTAAGACTGCAGCATTTGCAGTAGAGGCAGTTCGTCGTAGCAACGCAGGTATCACTCTTGATACAGCATCTGCTCAATCTAACGCTGCTCGTCTATCAGCACTTGGCTACACAGAAGCACAAGTTTCTAACCTTGCTGGTCAGGGATATGAGAATATCGCAGATCAATTGAATCCAGTTACAGCCCTATCAGGTATGTACGAAAAAACTGGTGAGAGTGCTAGCGCACTTGCTCCAGTTATTCAAAAGGAACTTGAAGCAGAACAGTTCTTAGGTATGGCTTCACAGCGTCGTAAGAAACTTGCTGAGCAAAACATCAAGGCCTTCCAAGGTCAGTCAGGTATTAGTCGTTACGGCCTCATGGGCTCTAGCGCTAACACAGCAATATAAGAATCCTTTGCGGACCCATCGGCCCCGTGAAGTGTACAAGACCGATAGTACAAGCCAAGAGCAGATACCCCGTCTGTGATTGAGGTGTGCGACAACTACTAACAAAGGGAGAAAATCGCTATGAGCGATAACCGCGACAACATATGGGATGACGAAGAAGATAACGATTTCGAATCGTTTGATTCAGATACCGACCTAGTAAAGAAACTTCGTAAGGCTCTAAAGGCTGAACAGAAGCGAAACAAGGAGTTAGAGTCAACTTTGGGTGACCTAACTAAGTCCCAGAAAGAGCGGATTTTGAAGGATGTTCTTACATCCCGAGGTGTCAATCCTAAGATTGCACAATTCATACCATCAGATATCGAAGCATCTGAAGATGCTATTGGAGCCTGGCTAGACAATAATGGTGATGTCTTCGGATACACACCATCAGAAAAGCCAAGAGTTGCCGAACAGGATATTGCAGCGATGCAGCGTATGGATAGTGCACTCACAGGGGCTGAGACACCAGCCTCATCAGATGACTTGCTAAATCGCATTGCGAATGCAGGTTCAGAGGATGAGATTTTATCCATTCTAAGCGGTAACTAAACCGCACACTAACCAGAAAGGGGATATCGCCAAATGGCCGATGTCTTTACCACTACAACCTCTGGGTTAGGTACCAATCTTGTAACTATGGCGTACGACAAGTTGATCGAAATCAACTTGCGTTCAACACCACAGTTCCGCGCGATTGCCGACAAGAAGGTCGGAAACCCAACTCACGATGGTTCTTCAATCCGTTTCCAGTTCCACAATGATATTGCTGACACCACAATTGCTGGTGCAACACTCACTGAGACTGTAGACCCAGATGCAGTAGCACTACCATCAACTACAACTCTAGATGTCACACAGACAGAACTAGGTCGCGTAGTACTTCCAACACGTAAGATGTCACTAATGACTCTTGCTGATGTTGACCCATGGATTGCTAACGCAGTTGCGTTCAACATGGCAACCACACTAGACAACGGTATTGCTGCTGTTCTAGATGCAGGTACAAATGTTATCCGCGAGTCTGCAGGAGCACTATCAACATCTGCTGCTAAGAACACAATCACAGCAACAGACACATTCAAGGGACGCGACGTACGTTACGCTGTAACAAAGTTGCGTGCTGCTAACGTTCTAACTCGTGGCGGAATGTATGTTTCATACATCCACCCAGAAGTTTCACATGATCTCCGTACAGAGACAGGTAACAACATCTGGCGTACACCACACGAGTACCAGAACGCTGGTCCACTACTTGCTGGTGAACTAGGCGCATGGGAAGGTGTCCGTTTCATCGAGACACCACGCATGACAAACTCAATCTCAGGTGCAGCAGGTACAGCACTTGCTACTGCTCCAGCAGTAAGCGGAGTTTCAGGCGCATTCACAATCGTCGTTGCAAACGGCGCATTCGGTGGACTCGCTGAGGTTGGCGATGCTATCGCTGGAACTAACGTAGGTTCAGGTGCTTTGATCACAGCAATTGAAGTTGGCGCTACAAACACAACACTTACAGTGTCTGTTGCTAACTCAGGAACTGTTGGAACAAACACACTTACAGTTACTCCAAAGGCACGCGTTTACAACACTTACGTACTAGGACAGCAAGCACTTGCTGAGGCAGTATGGAAGGAACCAGGCATCGAGTTTGGTAACGTTGTTGACAAGTTGAACCGTTTCCGTCCAGTCGGCTGGCATGGAATCATCAACTGGTCTATCTACCGTCCAGAGGCTCTATACCGCATCGAAACTTCTTCTTCTATTCGCTAGTAGAAAAGTATCTAAGTAATTAGATGGGTGGGGCAGGGGGAAACTCCTGCTCTATCCATAAAACGGCTTAGGAGGCTAAATGGCATACAGATTCACAACACCTACAGTGAGCGAAGGCCCTGCAGGCGAAGGTCGCTTATTCAGCCGTTACAGGCTCGTAAGAGGCGTCACAGTTCTCAAGATAGATGGCGAATACTTTGAACTTCGCTATCCCTCATCAGAGGAGATTGAGGATGCAGATATTGCCTACATCGGCGGATATTCATATGAAGTCAGCCCAGGGGAGAAGGCAGACCTTGAGGCTGCAGGATACACAGTGGAGACGGTATGACTTGCAATCATATTACACGAGTTAAAGAGTGGGGCTTTAGCCCAGAGCATAACCTAGTTCCAGCATTATATGACTGCACAGTGTGTGGTGAAGAATCAAAACTACCATTTCCAGAAGAACTAGAAACTCCGATTGATCACAGTAATTGTGATAAAGAACCTTGCTTTGGCTGTAAGGCCAAGGGATTACAACTTAATACTGGTGATGCATCATCTCAGAAGATGGTGAGCAACAAGAAGTGGGACGGTGAGTTAAACGCCTATCGCGCAGCACGCGCTGAGGGCATTCAACCTGCTGGCACAAGTATGCAAAAGATTCAGGAAGCACGTCGTGCTTCTGATGTCATGGGTAAGGCATTTGATGCCAATACCATGGGAGACAGCAGTACGATTCAAAAGAAGACAGTATCTACACTCAAGGAAGTAGGAGTAATCTAATGCCAATGGTAGAAGGTAAAAAGTTCCCTTATACAGCAGCAGGAATGAAGGCAGCCAAGAAGGCTGCTAAGAAGCACGAAAAGACAGAAGGCAAGATGGAGCGCGAAGTTGAATACGGCTCAAAGAAAGTCATGAAGAAGACCGCTAAGAAGGTTGCTAAGAAGACTGCCAAGAAGGCAGCAAAGCGTGGATTGTTTGGTGGACGATAATGGCTAAGAAAGTATCTTACCTAGACAATTTGATGAAGGAACTTGGTCAGTCTGCTAGAGCATACCGAGCAACAGGTGAGATGAGCCAGAAGCCTGGTTCAGGAACCGATGCTCGTGCAAATATGCTTCGTCGTAAAGAAGAAAAGCAATTTGGACAGTTTCTTGGTGCTGCACTTCAAGGTCGTCGCTATGACGATAAGACTGGTAAGCAGATTAAGGCAAAGAAGAAATGAAGAAGAAAGCACACCGCGGATTTAAGGCAGTTCAAAAAGAGATTTCTAAGAAGCAAGGTGTAAGCATGGAACGCGCTGGAGCAATTCTTGCTTCTGGTGCTCGTAAGGCATCACCTGCTGCAATCAAGGCTAACCCTCGCTTGAAGAAGGTTTCAGGCGTAATGAAGAAGGCCAAGAAGAAGTGAAGAAAAAAGCGTTTTGGGATAAACCAAATCCTAAAAAGAAATCAACACCCTTAACGCCAGCACAGAAGGCTAAGGCTAAGGCGCGTGCTAAAGCAGCAGGTCGTCCTTATCCCAATCTAGTTGACAATGCAGCAGTAAGGAAAAAGAAGTGAAAGACTCACGATTAACACGGGCAGGAGTAGCAGGCTATAACAAGCCTAAGCGCACTCCGAGCCACCCTACTAAGTCACACGTAGTTGTGGCTAAGGTAGGTAGCCAGGTCAAAACCATCCGCTTTGGACAACAAGGCGTTTCTGGCTCACCTAAAAAAGCAGGAGAATCTGCATCATATGCAGCACGTCGTAAGTCTTTCAAAGCAAGACATGCAAAGAATATCAACAAGGGAAAAATGAGTGCCGCATATTGGGCAGATAAGGTGAAATGGTAATGGCAGCAAAATCAGCAGATGAGGCTCGCGCACAAGCGATGAAGTCTAAGCGTGGACTTCCAAAGGGTGGCGGTAAGGGACTTAAGGGTTCTAACCTATACACACCTGTAAGCCAGGCAACAATTGATTCAATCAAGAAGGCAGGAATGACTGCTTCTCTTAAGAAGGCAGCAACATCAAAGGATGCATCTTTCGTTCAGGGTGTTAAGCGTATGTATGGTGCCGAGCGTTTAGCAGCAGCAAAGAAGTCAGCAGTAGTTAAGTCACCATCTGCAGATGCAGCACGTGCTTCAATGAAGCCTGCAAAGCCAGTGGCTAAGTCAGCAGACGCTGCTCGTGCAGCAGCAACTAAGACATCAACTAAGTCATCAAAGCCAATGGCTAAGAAGTCAGGAACAACTGACCCATTTGCAAGATTTGTATTTGGTGTTGGTCGCGCTGCGAAAGAACCTTTTACTTCAAAGAACAAGAAGACTAAGTAATTCAACCTAAAGGACAAAAATGACAACCACCTATGCCAATTTGGTAGATGAGGTTCTCCTCAATCTATCAGGCTATACTTTGAGGCAAGACCGTACAACGCACCTCACACAAGACGTGAACTCTACTGCTCTTACTCTCAATCTTGGTAACACTACCAATATTGGTAAAGGTGTTGTCGAAATTGATGATGAATTGATGTGGCTAGATAACTATGATCGCATTTCATCTACCGCAACTGTAGCACCTTATGGCCGTGGATACCACGGTACTACTAGCGCTAGCCACACAGCAAACACTAAGGTTACAGTTGCACCAACATTTCCTAAGGCTACAGTTAAGAAGGCTATCAACGATACTATTGATGCAGTCTTTCCTAACTTGTTTGGCGTAGGAGTTTACACATTTAACTATAACTCAGTTAAGACAGCGTACTCAATCCCAGCGGATGTACAGACAGTACTCTACGTTTCTTGGAAGACCACAGGACCTACAGACGAGTGGCTTCCAGTTAAAGGATGGCGTCATGACCCTCTGGCAAATGCTACTGCATTTACAACTAGCAACAGTATTTCAATCTATGATCGTATTGAAGCAGGTCGGACTGTACAGGTTTATTACACTAAGAAGCCTACTACGCTGACAGCAGCAGGACCTACTGACACATTTGAGTCTATTACAGGATTGCCTTCATCTTGCAAGGATGTAATCCTTTACGGCGCATCATATCGCCTGGCATCATTTATTGACCCAGGTCGCCTCAACTATTCATCTGCAGAAGCAGACCAAGCCGATACCAAGATTCAGTATGGCTCTGGTGCTTCTACAACTCGCTTCCTTCTTGCACTCTATCAGCAACGTCTGAATGAGGAGACCAAGAAACTCCGTGACGTTTACCCAACCCGAATCCACTACACGAGGTACTAATAAATGACAGTTCGCCGCTATTCATCCATCTCACAAGAGACAACTCTAGTATCAGCACTTAACACTACTGCTACAACTATGGTAGTAAACTCAGCAGCGGTTCTTGGCAGCATTACGCCTGGCACTGGTGAACGGTTTACACTTGTCATTGACCCAGATACAGCACTTGAAGAAATTGTCTATGCCGTATCTCCTACCTCTCCTTCTAGTACAACAATCACAATTATCCGTGGTGTTGATGGAACTGGTACAGAAGGTGTCTCTGGTATTGCTCACTCAGCAGGTGCCAAGGTTCGTCACATGGCTATCGGTGTTGACTTCCGCGAGGCTAACAACCACATTGAGAATACAACTTCTGCTCACGGGTTGACTATTGCCAACGTCCTAGAGACAACCGACACAAACATGATCACCACAGCAATGCTTCAAGCAAACGCTGTGACTACTGCAAAGATTACAGATGCTAACGTAACAACTGCAAAGATTGCAGACAGCAACGTTACTACAGTAAAGATTGCTGACTCCAATGTAACCACAGCCAAGATCGCAGACCTTAACGTCACCACTGGTAAGTTAGCAGACTCAGCAGTAACCTCAGCCAAAATCGCTGATGGAACAATTGTTACAGCAGACCTTGCTGATGCTGCAGTTACTTCGGCTAAGATTGCCGATGGCACTATTGTGGCTGGTGATATTGCAGACGGTGCAGTTACAT
>JACCDP010513694.1_pt1 | contig 37563 bp, 14 predicted proteins | sample 7445841 | NCBI WGS metagenome assembly JACCDP01 (sample SAMN15323441, study PRJNA562643) | freshwater metagenome | isolation source: river surface water | place: USA:Blue River Watershed | collected 2017-08-17 | reverse complement strand
CTGCTATAATAAAGTTATCACCATTGTTTCCTAATTGAAGATGATACCAACTAAATGAACCGTGATATGTATTATTTGATGTATATCTAGCTCTGAAATAGTTTCCACCAGGAACATAAATGTCACCGGCTGCAACATTACCTCTATTTGTTACAGTTGCTAAAGTTTCAGAAGATGCTAAACCAGAAATATCAGTTTGCATTGCTGCTCTACCAATTATTCTAACTAATGATAATCCCGAAGTTGTTGCTTCACTAACTGACCATCCTTCTAAATAAGAATGTCCTTGGTCATATATACCTCTTACGTTAAATCTACCATAGTAAATGTTATTCGAAAGATGAATACAAACTTTACCACTACCATTTCTACCAATTGATACGGTACCAGGATCCCAACCACCTTTGTTTATATAAGCCACACTTGTCCATCCAGAAGGGTCTGGAGAATATGCGTACCAAACAATTTGTAAATCAATAGGTACGCCATTACCATATGCATATCCTTCAATGTGAACAATAGGCATATTAAATGTAGCATAATCAATATTAGTTGTGATTAAGTATCCAGTTGATGGTGTTGCACCACCACCATAATATGCCGATGTTAAACTATGATATCCCGTTAATACTTGTCCGGTTCTTACTATGTTTAAATTAGAAGTACTTAATGGGTCTAAATAATAAGCTGTATTACTTGAATCTCTAAATTGAGGTGCGTCAAAACTACTTGCCGCACTTGCTATACCAGTATCATCCGCTCTAAATTCTACAGTTGACCAAGTATTATCCACAACTTCAAATCTTCTACCAGAACCACCACCTAATTGTACAGTCAATGTACCTTGTGACCTATCTGCTGCTCTACCAATCCACGCTTCACCACTATTTGTTTGAGATTGGTTAAATGTACCAACTTGAATTCTACCTTCAAAATTTGCAGAAATACCATTTGCACCATTTGAAGGATTTACATAGTATGCATTATTATTTCTATCAATAAAAGAATCTGCGTAAATACTACCAACTTGTGTGAAGTTACCAGAAGTATCCCAAGTTGCCCTTCTAGTTGTACTTTGTACAATTTGTAAGTTACCACCCGAATTCGTTGTTAAATCATCGGGTGATTCGTATATTCTCCAAAGGTTTCCACCTGCCCAGTTAATACCTTCATTTGGACCAGGATCATTGAACGTTAATGCATTAACTTCGTTAATATCATAGTTGTTCATATCTAAAGCTCCATTCAGAAAAAGTCCTGCAAATGTAGGTGAATCCGTTGTACGAACATTTTGATTCATTAAATATACTTCGGTCAAACCTTGTCCGGTATTAACTTGAGCTGCTACTAAATTACCAGGAATTGTAAATGTACCACCACTATCCAATCTACCTATCTGTGATAGTGCAGTTGTTCTTCCTGCGGTTGTACCAGCATCGGCATAGAATGTAAATCCAGTATCAAATCTTACATATGCAGCAGTATCAGCCAATGGTGATGTAAACGTACCGGATGTACCGGTATGTCTAACGTTATATCCTATACCACCATACCACCCACCGCTATAACCAGCTACCAAACCTCTACCTTCAGAACCACCACTACCTAAGTTTACATTATATGCACCATTTGCATCTCTAAAATTTGTTGCTTGAATATATCCATTTGCTACTAAACTATCATCCGCATACCATCTAGCTCCCGATTCATTCCAAACAAACTGTTTTGTTGCTGATGCATTTCTTTTTACTTCAAAACCACTATCAACACTTAAAGGTGAACCAGAACCAGTTGCAAATCCCAATAATGTAATGATATTATCATTTACACTTAGATTGACTGTATTAATTGATGTTGTTGTACCACTAACAGTTAAGTTACCGGTAATTGTTGCATTACCAGTCACTCTAAGGTTTGTACCATCAAACGTTAAATTACTTTCAACCGTTCCATTTGGTGCAGTTCCATTTAATGTGATTACACCATTATCGGTATTACCAGTTAATGCTAATAGACCAGAAGTACCACCCGTACCTGTTGTTCCAGATGTGCCTCCACTTCCAGATGTTCCAGATGTGCCTCCACTACCAGAAGAACCAGATGAACCACCGCTACCAGAAGTACCAGATGAGCCACCACTTCCGGCAGTACCTCTAGTACCAGATGAGCCTGCACTTCCAGATGTACCAGATGTTCCACCACTTCCAGATGACCCTGCACTTCCAGATGTACCAGTTGTTCCAGATGAGCCTGCACTTCCTGAAGTTCCCGAACTTCCACTATCACCGCTTCTTGAAAACTGAACAATTAATTGCGCACCATTTGATGGTAACGTACCGCTTATATGCGCAACTGGGATTTTATAATATCCCGTAGCAACAACTACTGCTCCTGTTACTCTAAATACATTATTAACCGTACCATTATCTCTAGAAGAAATAGTTAATTGTCCTCTATTACTTGTTGTTGTACTATCATCCCATGTATCATACCAAGCAGTTAATGTATTACTACTTTGGTCAACATTATCAATGTATATAAATGATACTGAACTTATTGTTCCATTATTATATGCTATACCGCCATTACCCGGATCGGTATCAGTAATATTAGTTGTAAAATTAAATTTAGCACCACCAACTTGTCCACTCGTACCACCGGAACCAGATGTTCCAGATGAGCCTGCACTTCCAGATGTGCCAGTTGTTCCAGATGAACCTGCGCTTCCAGTTGAGCCTGCTGAACCACTGCTTCCACTTGTTCCAGATGTACCAGATGAGCCCGCAGTTCCCGCAGATGAAGATGTACCGGATGTACCGCCACTTCCAGAACTTCCAGATACTCCAGAAGTACCAGAACTTCCTGAAGTTCCCGAAGAACCTGCTGAACCACCACTTCCCGCAGTTGCATTAGTACCAGATGTACCAGAACTTCCAGATGAGCCAGAGCTTCCAGAAGTGCCACTTGTGCCTCCACTGCCAGATGAACCAGATGTACCTGCAGAACCACCTGCACCAGAAATACCACCAGAACCAGATGTTCCAGATGAACCACCTGTGCCAGTACTTCCTGAGCTACCACTACTTCCAGAACTTCCGGTTGTACCAGATGTTCCAGATGTGCCTCCGGTACCAGATGTACCACCAACTCCAGTTAAACCAGAACTACCACCACTACCTGATGAGCCAGATGTACCAGAACTACCCGAAGTACCAGAAGAGCCTCCACTACCAGAAGTTCCCGCTTGTCCAGATGAACCAGATGAACCGGCACTACCAGAAGTTCCTCGAGTTCCAGAAGTTCCAGAAGAACCTCCAGAGCCACTACTTCCAGAACTTCCTGAACTTCCTGCACTTCCCGAAGTACCAGATGTACCACCACTTCCAGAACTTCCAGATGTTGCTGATGTGCCACTAGTTCCTCCACTTCCAGAACTTCCGGATGAACCAGAGCTTCCAGATGAACCAGAACTTCCAGATGAACCAGAAGTACCAGATGTACCCCCACTTCCAGATGTGCCTCTTGTGCCAGATGAACCAGATGAACCAGAACTTCCTGAAGTGCCACTAGTTCCTCCGCTACCAGAAGAACCAGATGAGCCAGAGCTACCACTACTTCCAGAGCTTCCAGATGTTCCAGATGTACCACCGGTACCTGATGTTCCAGAACTTGCTGCTGCAAATCTTCTACTAATTCTACCAGTTGTTGTGTTTAATACCAACACCTCATTTGTTGTATTATCGGTTGGTATTGTATCACCACTAATAGTAATCGAACCACTTATACCTACACTTCCAGTAAATTGATGATTATCTGCTACATTATCTCCGAATTTATTTGAACCGGATGAAAATATTACAGATGATGAAATGAGTGTTGTAGATATTTCAACGGTAGTAATTCTACCTGCAACATTTAAGTTTTGTGTTATTGTTAATGAACCAGTGACATTTGAATTACCATTAACTGATAAGCCACCACTAATAGATGTTGGTACATTTACTACCAATCCTTGATTTGGTGAAATTTGTGCAGTTGCAGAACCAGATTTGATTCTATTAATATCTCCAATAGAATCTGCTTGAATATTAAATAATCCACTACCATCACCCCTAAAAATAGAAGCTGTTACTGAACCACTAATTTGGACATTACCTCTCAATTCAAGAGGAGCACCATTATTGGTTACACCAATTACGTTTGTTTGAATTCCAGAAGCAGAAAAAGGACCAACTATATTCACCGATGCCGATGAAAAGTTTGCAATTCTACTACCACTTACAAACAATGAAACTAAACTTGCGCTTAGTTGATTTAAACCATTTGCTGTACTACCCAAATTCGTCATTCATCTATCATTATGTTATTTCCAAAACCGAAACAATTACATCTGCCGAATTAGCTAACGATGAAACTACCGATAAAGAATCCGTTGCTTCCATCACTAATTTTTGTTCACCACCTACCAAAACAGCAGAACCACCAGGAACTAATAAAGCATCCTTAACTAAATATACAGTTTTAGATGTTGATGTATCAGTTAATCTCACACTAACTGAAATATTATTTGTTATCACATTCGCCACACTTACACCTATTACGGTTGCAGATGTTGCCGCAGGTGTTGTGTAAACCGTTGTGTTTGTTGTTCCTATTGAACCAGTTATACTATTTTTAAAAGTGTTTGCCATTTTTTTGTTTCATTTTATCCTAATGCTATTGCAAATGCTATAGCAGAATCTAATACATTTACCCCATCTACTAAATATCCACCTTGCGTTAGATATATAGAACCAGTTATAGATTGAGAACCTGATACAGAAAACTTATTAGTTACTATTAAAGTATTAAAAGTTGCCTGTTGTACTTCAATCTCTCCTTTAAATGAACCACTAAAAGAACCCGTAAAAGAACCACTCAATTGCGCATGAGCTGTTGAAGCTTGTGTAATTGAACCAGAAAATATGGGGCTGTGGATTATCATTTAATTAGTTATTTAGGTATAAATATAAACCGAATCCCCTTTTATGGTTTTACTGGCCATACAATATTAAACGGATTAGATTGATTAGTTATATCTCTTAATTCTTGTCTATAAACGGTCCATAAATTTTTAGTAGATTCTGGAATATCACCCAATTGAGTCCAATCACATTCTATAAGTAATTCGTTTCTCAATTCTCTTATTTCATTCCATTTATTTTCTATTTTTAAATTTATTTCCGATTCCAATGCATTAGTTTGTTCCCAATTTTGATAATAAACACCTTCTACTAATATTGGCGTTCCTTCGGATATATTTTTTGTATAATCAGTTGGTTTTGGGGTTGTTCTTACTTCATGAATATTCCATTCTCCCATTAAATTTTCCGTCATTTCAGATGGGAAGCTTGTATGTGGATTATCCTCTCTTAATTTTTTCAAAGAATAAGGATAATTGATTTCATTATTTATAATTCTTAAATACATAATTTATTTCCAATTTGATGGTATTGATGCGTAGTTTGTTAATCCTGTACAATTACGAAACGCTGCAGTTCCCAAAGGAGTTGGTGTTCTTAACCACAATGTTGGTGCATTACCTGCTAAAGAATTTGAAGTTGATGCCATTTGATATACCGATGCAAATGTTAAAACATTAGTATTATTCGCAAAAGTTAATACCGATGTTAAACTTCTACAAAATCTAAAAGTTGCTGAAAAGTTTGTTACTTGAGTATTTGTATCAAAAAGAGTAGATGGATAAGTTGATAAAGCAGTACATCCACTAAAACAAGATGAAAATGTTGTTGCATTTACATTATTAGTAAACAATCCAGTAGGTATTGTTGTTAAACCTGTTAAGAAAGAAAAGCAGTCAGAAAACGTTGTTGCGTTTACAGCATAATCAAAAAGACCAGATGGAATTGTTGTCAAAGTTGTAGAACGCATAAACGATGCAAAATTTTCCATATCAGATAACCCTTCATACCCTAATGCCATAGTTCCAGCAGCAGGTATTGAATTTATATTACTACATCCGTGAAAATTAAGTTCTCTTAATCCTACCTGCCCAAAATCTATAATACCATTTATTAATAAACGAATTGATGAATTATTACCAACCTTAAACGATGGCATCAATCCTGTAATTTCTATTGTATATGTTCCACCGGTATTATATGTATGAATTCTATTTGGGTCAGTAGCGGATGTTACTGTACTTGAAAATCCATCTCCCCAATTTACGGAAAACAATGGAGTTAGTGCACCATAGTCTGCTATTGGTAATGTAAATATTGTTCCACTACTTACTGTGACTTGAATTTTAAATGGTATGTTTGCTGTTTCCAATGGTATTAATTTTCTCGCTATACTCATAACTATTAATTAAGATTTTTTCCTACTACAAATCCATAATATGTTGTACCAGCATTAAATGTAAAGAATGTTAATACATCAGTACCAGAAGATGTTAATACCGGTGCAGTTCCACCAGGCCAATCTACTGATCCAGGCCATGTTATTGAATATCCACCAGCATTAACCATAGTAAATGTAAATCCGAATGCATTTGAAGCAGGTGGATTACTAAATGTTATAGTTGCACTTCCATTAAATTGTCTTCTAAAGTTATTTGCAGTTGCCAAATCTAAAGTTACACTTCCACCAGTTCCTAAATCAGAGTAAGTTTCTCTGAATGTTGTTCCTGTCACAGATGTTGTTACAATCACATTACCAGTAACGGTTAGTGTACTACCATCGAATGTAAGATTTGATTCTATAATACCTACTGCCGGAGTATTTTGCCATGTGAATACACCATTTTCAGTTGTACCAGAAGTTATTAATCCACCGTTTGTACCAGATGTACCGGATGTAAAGTTTGGAGGTGTTGTACCAGATGAACCAGACGTACCACTCACACCATCAGTACCAGATGTTCCAGATGTAAAACCCGGAGGAGTTGTACCAGATGAACCAGAAGTACCAGTTAAACCATCAGTACCAGAAGTACCGGATGTAATACCAGGTGCAGAAGTTCCAGATGTTCCACTCACACCATCAGTACCAGATGTTCCAGATGTAAAACCCGGAGGAGTTGTACCAGATGTACCACCACTACCCGCAGTACCAGATGAGCCATAGAACGTACCATCAACACCAGAAGTGCCCGATGTACCTGTACCCGATGTACCACTACTTCCAGATGTTCCTGCACCAGATGTACCAGATGTACCTGCAGTTCCGAAGTTTGTACCATCCAAACCAGAAGTACCCGATGTTCCTTCAGCTGAAGTTCCGGATGAACCAGATGTTCCCGCACCGGATGTACCAGATGAACCTGCAGTACCAGAACTTCCAAAATAAGTTCCATCTAAACCAGATGTACCCGCAGAGCCAGTTGTGCCATTTGTACCAGTTGAACCAGAAGTTCCTGCGGTACCTGTGCTTCCAGATGTACCAGAACTGCCACTAGAACCACTACTTCCAAAGAAAGTACCATCTAAACCAGAAGTACCAGAAGTTCCTGTTGAACCAGAGCTTCCCGCACTACCAGATGAACCAGATGAGCCTCCGCTTCCACTAGTTCCGGATGAACCAGATGAACCAGAACTTCCAAAGAATGTTCCATCTAAACCGGAACTTCCCGCGCTACCAGTTGTACCAGATGTACCTCCACTTCCAGAACTTCCTGAACTACCAGATGAACCAGATGTACCAGTTGAACCAGATGAACCAGATGAACCGAAGAAAGTACCATTTAAACCAGATGTTCCAGAGCTTCCAGCTGAACCAGAACTTCCAGTTGTACCAGATGAACCAGTTGTTCCAGAAGTTGCTGAAGACCCCGATGAACCAGATGAACCAAAATAAGTTCCATCTTGTCCAGAGGTACCAGATGAGCCAGATGAACCCGAGCTTCCCGCACTACCAGATGAACCAGCCGAACCTGCACTTCCGGTTGAACCTGCAGTTCCAGATGAACCAGAACTTCCTGAACTACCTGATGTGCCTTCCGCTGATGTACCAGATGAACCAGATGTACCGTTACTACCATTGATTCCAGAAGTTCCACTTTGTCCAGATGAACCAGATGAACCAGATGAAGATGATGTACCAGAAGAACCAAAGAATGTTCCATCTAAACCAGATGTTCCAGAACTACCACTTACGCCAGATGAACCAGAAGTACCAGATGTGCCATTTGTACCACTCGTTCCAGATGAACCAAAATAAGTTCCATCTTGTCCAGAAGTACCACCACTACCAGATGTACCAGAGCTTCCTGAACTTCCAGATGAACCCGCACTACCAGAACTACCATTCGTACCAGATGTGCCATCCACTCCAGAAGTACCATCTACACCAGACGTTCCCGCACTTCCAGTTGTTCCAGATGAACCAGAACTTCCCGAACTTCCAGATGAACCTGCTGAACCAGTTGAACCATCCGTACCAGATGTGCCGTCCACGCCCGAAGTACCATCTACGCCAGATGTGCCATCTACTCCAGAAGTTCCTGAAGAACCAGATGAACCACTACTTCCAGATGAACCAGATGAGCCTCCACTACCGGAACTACCATCAGTACCAGAAGTTCCATCTACACCGGAACTTCCCGAACTTCCACTGGATCCAGATGTACCCGCAGAGCCTTCGGTGCCAGAACTACCACTACTTCCAGATGAACCAGAAGTTCCATCAGTACCAGATGTGCCAGATGAACCAGATGAACCAGAACTGCCACTCGTACCATCCGAACCAGTTGTACCTGAGCTGCCGCTTGTTCCTGAACTTCCTGAACTTCCACTACTTCCAGAGCTTCCAGATGTACCAGATGTACCAGAAGAACCAGTTGTTCCAGATGAACCAGTTGTTCCAGAACTTCCAGATGAACCAGAGCTTCCAGATGTTCCTCCACTACCAGATGTACCTGAGGTACCAGAACTTCCTGAGCTTCCTGAGCTTCCACTACTTCCGGAGCTTCCACTACTTCCGGAGCTTCCAGATGTACCATCTTCTCCCGATGTACCAGATGTGCCATCCGTTCCAGATGTTCCAGAACTTCCACTACTTCCAGATGAGCCTGCAGTACCAGTTGAACCCGATGTTCCAGATGAACCAGAGCTTCCAGATGTACCTGCAGAACCTCCACTACCTCCAGTACCAGATGAGCCTCCCGTACCAGAGCTTCCAGATGAACCCGAGCTTCCAGAAGTGCCACTCGTTCCACCGGTGCCGGCAGTGCCATCCGTTCCAGACGTACCTGCCGAACCACCACTACCAGCGGAGCCTGCAGTTCCAGAAGAACCAGAGCTTCCACCACTACCAGATGTGCCACCACTTCCACTACTACCAGATGTACCAGAGCTTCCAGATGTACCTGCAGTACCACCTGTACCAGTTGAACCGGATGAACCACCACTTCCAGATGAGCCAGAAGTACCAGATGAGCCACCACTACCAGAACTTCCACTAGTTCCAGATGAACCAGATGTGCCACTTGTGCCTCCGGTACCAGAGCTTCCGCTACTTCCAGATGAACCGGATGAGCCAGATGTGCCACCACTACCAGAACTTCCGCTAGTTCCCGATGAACCAGATGTAGCGCTAGTTCCAGAGCTTCCAGATGAGCCGCTACTTCCAGATGAACCAGATGTTCCGGATGTGCCTCCACTACCAGATGTGCCAGAAGTTCCAGATGAACCAGTTGTTCCTGAGCTGCCGCTAGTTCCAGATGAACCAGATGAGCCCGAGCTTCCAGATGTTCCAGATGAACCAGATGTTCCTGATGAACCAGAGCTTCCCGAACTTCCGCTAGTTCCAGATGAACCAGATGTACCAGAGCTTCCTGATGAGCCAGCTGTTCCAGAAGAACCAGAACTTCCAGATGAACCAGAACTTCCAGATGTTCCCGTTGTACCAGAGCTTCCAGATGAACCAGAACTTCCAGATGAGCCATCGGTACCAGATGTACCGGATGAACCAGAACTTCCAGATGAGCCGCTACTTCCAGATGAACCAGATGTACCAGCCGAACCATCAGTTCCTGTCAAACCAGATGTACCAGATGAACCTACTGCCGCTGCTACGTTTCTTCTTTCTAATCTCTTAGTTACTGGATTCCAAATTACAACTTCATCAGATGAACCAGTTGGTAAATTATTTAATTGGAATGCTCCATTTCCTACGATACTACCACTAACACCTAAACTACCGCTAATTGTAAGTGATGCATTAATTGTTTGGTCTTTATTAATTTGTAAGAATGAAGCTGTATCAGTATTTGCTGCATTTAATGCGAATAAAGCAACACTTGCAGTATATGCCAATGATGCAGTACCAACCCACATTGATGCAGTTTGTGATATTAATACAAAATTAGATGTATCAACATTTGCCGCATTTGCTGCATATGCTGCGTAAGAAGATGAGATTGCGTAAGATGCACTCAATACTCTCATTGAAGAGGTTTGGTCATTTCTTACATAATCAACAAGATTTAATCCACTAAGGTTTTCTACATAAGATGCTGTCAATGCGTAAGATGCAGATACTGCTCTACCAACACTCATTGATGCAGTTTGATTATTTCTTATATACTGAGATGCATCTCCTAAAGATGCCGATAATTGTGATAAAGATGCAGAATCAAATCCAGCAACAGCATCTGCAAACGATGCTTTAAACGCGTATGATGCAGATAAAACCGTACCAAATACTCTATCACCTTGAATTGTTCCTTGAATCAACGAACCACCACTACCTATTACAACATGTCCGCTTGTTAATCCCGCAAATTTGATATTAATTGTATCATCATCAATTGAATGAATTGTTCCAGGTAAAATTTGGTCTTCAGAACCCGTTGCATATACTTGAACCATTGGGTATCTTATTCCCAAATTGTGAACAATTGTTAAATCACTTACATTACTAAATGATACAGTTTCAGTTAATGATGTTTCGGGTTGTGGAATGTAGTAACCTTGAGTTTCATTATATCTTAAAATATCATACTCCGCAGATGCAGTTGGTCCTACACCTTGGAATTTATATGTTCCTCTAAATGAACCAGTAAATAAAGATGCTAATACCGTATTTGATGCGGTAATGTTATTATAAACTTTAAGGTCATTTCCCACATTAACATTACCCCAAATACTTGCAGATGTATTTACTACAAATCCTTTATCTGGAGAAATTGATGCGGTTACACTTCCACTCTTTAATAAGAATGTTTCAAATGATAAGTTTGCAATATTAATATTTGTCAAACCACTACCATCTCCAACAAATGCCGAACCACTTTGTAGAACAATATTACCACCACTAACAAATACACTACCACTCACAGTTAAAGAACCAGAATGTATTCTAGTACTTACATTAATATCTAATCCATTATTTGGTGAAATAAGTGCCTGTGCAGAACCTGATACTATTCTATCTAATTTAAGGTCTTGTAATGCATTTGCAGGGATATTAAATAACCCACCACCATCACCTATGTAAAGTGCTGCAGTGATTGGTACATTTACATTTAGTTCGTCAGGACTTACTATTGCTCTAGCAGAACCAGATTGAATTCTATCTAATTGAAGGTCTTGAAGTGCAGATGCAGGAATGTTAAATAATCCCCCACCATCACCGATGTATATTGATGCCGATAATGAACCACTAATTTGAACTGAACCAGTAAATTGAGAACCTACTGAACCAGAAGGTGCTCCAGTTACAACTTCAAATATTCTACCACTCTGAACGGACGCAGTTGCACTACCACTAGCAATCAACGGTGCCGCTGCTGCTTGTACATTTGTAAGGAATCTACCATCACCAAAATAAAAATCAGCTGTTACATTATCTTTTACAACCAATGAACCACTAATTTCAACAGATCCAGTAAATTCAGAACCAACTTGAGAACCTGTCTTTGCAGTTATTACTACAAATCGTTCACCATCTGCAACAGATGCCGTTGCACTACCACTACCGATAAATGGTGCCGCAGTTGCTACTACATTCGTAATAAATCTACCATCACCATAGAAGAAATCCGCATAAATGTTATCAGTTGCAGTTATACTTCCACTAACTTCAATTGAACCGGTAAATTCAGAACCAACTTGAGATCCTGTTTTTGCAGTTATTACTACAAAAGTTTCACCACTTGCCACCGAAGCTGTTGCAGAGCCACTTGCTATTAACGGAGCTGCTGCCGCTTGTACGTTAGTGATATATCTACCATCACCATAAATAAATTCAGTTGCTCTTATACTTCCACTAACTTCAATTGAACCGGTAAATTGTGAACCAACATCAGAACCACTTCTATCAGTTATAACTCTAAATCCAAAATCAGGTGATACCGAAGCTGTTATTGAACCGGATTTAATTTCGGTTGAAATAAGTGCATCTAAAGTTAATGCAGAACGAGGAATGTTTCTAAGATATGTACCTTCTGCATATATGAAAGATGACGAATTTATAAATAAACCACCACTTATATCATTTACAAAAATACTACCACTTACATCAATAGAACCAGTAATTTGAATACCTATTTGTGTAGAGTATGCACTTTCAGTTACAGATGAAGTAAACGGTGTAATTACTCTAAATCCATAATCAGGAGAAACCGATGCTGTTACTGAACCCGATTTGATTTCAGTTGAAATAAGTGCATCTTCGGTAAGTGCCGAACGAGGAATGTTTCTAAGATATGTACCTTCTGAATAAATAAATGATGATGAATCAATTCTTATACTTCCACTAAAATCAGAACCACTGCCAAACGATTCCACTCTAAATCCGTAATCTGGTGATACAGATGCTGTTACACTTCCACTTGCTATTCTGAATGCGTCTCCAGTTAAATTTGAAAAAGGTATATCAAATAATCCTTTACCACTTCCGGTAAACATTGATGCTGAAATAGGTCCTGAAACATTTAAACTACCTGTAATTTCAGTATTTCCTATTAATTTTATTTCGGCTGGTAAATCAATTGAATCAACAATAAAAATTTCACCATACATTGCCGAATGTAGCTGACAATTGTAGTATAAAACTCCAGGTGAACCAGATGGTGGTGTAAATGTAATTAATCCGGAATCTTCTCCATTATTTACAACACTACTACTATATGCCCAATCAGTTCCAGTTGATGGTTGATATTTTATCCAGAAAGGATGACCTGATGCGTTTACATTAAACGTATATGGTATTCCTCTTTGTAAAGTTAATCTTGCATTTGAACCACTTACCGAAGCGTTTCTTACAATATATGCACTTGAACCATTATTGGTTACATCAATTGTTTTATCAAGTTCATACTCAGGTGTTGGTCTCGTAGATGCAGATACTATAAGACTTCCATTAAGTCTAGAATGAACGTTTACATTAAATCCTTCAACAGGTGAAATTGATGCAGTTGCACTTCCACTAAATATTTTTGTAGAATCAATTGCTACATTTGCTAATGTTATATTAGAAAGATATCTACCATCACCAACAAAATAAGAACCACTCGTTGATGTTACATTTCCTTTTACTAAAAGACTTCCAGTTATTTCAACTGATCCTGTAAATTCAGAACCACTATCTGCAGATTGAACTCTAAATCCAAATTGTGGTGATACCGATGCTGTAACTGAACCCGATGCTATGAACGTTGATAATAAAGCATCTGGAGTTAAAGCTGTTCTTGGAATATTAAATAATCCTTCACCAGAACCAGAATAGAAAGAACCAGAAGATAAGAATATACTTCCACTTACTTTTAAACTACCGGTAAATTGAGAACCACTTATTATAGATTCTACTTTAAATCCAAACTGAGGTGATACCGATGCAGTTACACTTCCTGTTGCAATTCTTTTTAATTCTTCAGATAACGCAGAGAATGGAATATCAGTTAATCCCGCACCACTACCACTAAAAATAGATGCAGAAACACCCGATTCAAATTTAGAAATTCCTTTTGTTAATAATGAGCCGCTTATTACTGCATTTGATTTAATATCCGCAGAACCAGTTACAACAATAAATCCATTAATAGTTGTAGGAACATTTACTAATAATCCTAAATTTGGTGATATAGATGCAGTTGCCGAACCACTAAATATTTTTGAACTATCTAAATCAGATATAGCAGAACGTGGTATATCAAATAAATTTCTACCACTACCACTAAACGATGAACCACTTCTAACACTTACACCATCTGCTATTAAACTACCACTTATTGAAATACTTCCTGTAAATTGAGAACCACTTGTTGCAGATTCAACTTTAAATCCAAAATTAGGTGAAACTGATGCTGTTACAGATCCAGATAAAATTCTATTTGTATCTAATGCATCAGGTGCTAATGCTGTTCTTGGAATGTTAAATAATCTTTCACCCGAACCACTAAATGATGAACCACTTCTTAATTCAATATTACCATATGCGAAAAATCCTCCACTAACTTGCAAACTTCCACTAAAGTAAGAACCACTAACAATAGATTCAACTACAAAACCTTTTGTAGCTATAGCAGATGCAGTTACAGAACCTTCTAATATTTTAGTAGGTGTAGGTGCAGGTATATTTGTTAAACGGCTACCATCTCCTTGAAACGATCCAGAAAACGATGAACCGGTAAATTCGGTTGCAATTATTTTTGTAGAAGTTAATGATTGTGATACATTAACCGAACCACTAAATGATGAATCACCACCAATAACCGCAAAGCCATAAATAGGAGATACCGATGCTGTTACAGATCCAGATGCTATTCTATTTGAATCACCTGTAAATGCTGAAAATGGTATATCAAATAAATTTCTACCACTACCACTAAACGAACCACTAATTTCTTTTGAAACAATTTTTTCAGATACATACAATCCGCCTGTTACAGATGTATCACCTCTAAATCTAATTTCCGCAGGTCTAACAAGTCTGTCAACAATATAAATTGTACCACCCATATTGCTATGGTACTGACAATTATAATAAAGAACGTCCGGTGAGCCAGTTGGTGGTGTAAAAGTAATTACTCCAACATCATCACCATTATTTGTTACACCAGTATTGTATCCATTATTTGTTCCAATTGAGTTTACACTCTTAATAAAAAATGGATGTCCAGATGCATTTACATTAAATGTATAAAGAATACCTCTTACTAAAACTATATTAGGATTTGAACCACTAACAGCTCCACTAAACAAATATGATGTACTACCATTATTTACAACGTTGAATACACAATCTGATCCTGTTGGGTTTGCTAATTCAAAATTAGAAGATGATACTTCAAAGCTTCCACTTATTTGTGAAAATATATTAACTTGAAATCCTTTTACTGGTGATATAGATGCAGTAAATGAACCCGATGATATCTTTGATAAATCTAAATCTGGAATTGCCGATAAAGGAATTTCTCTTAATAATTTACCACTACCACTAAATGAACCGGTATAGATTTCAATATTTCCACTTACAAAAAGTGAACCTGTTATTCTTGAACCACTAATAGGTGATTGTACAATAAATCCAAGATTAGGAGATACCGATGCCGTTACACTACCACTTGCTATTCGTGGAGATACAATTGAAGGTACGTTTGTTAATTGAGAACCATCACCTATAAAACTAAATGCTCTTACACTTCCACTTACATCTATCGAACCTGTAAATTGAGAACCATATTCATCACCCTTTCTATCAGTAACAACTTTAAATCCAAATGCAGGTGATACCGATGCAGTTATTGAACCGGATTTGATTTCAGTAGAAATAAGTGCATCTTCAGTAAGAGCACTTCTAGGAATATTTCTTAAATAACGTCCATCTGAATACAAAAACGATGAAGAATCAATAGTAACACTACCACTAAAATGCGAACCACTAGCAAATGATAATACTCTAAATCCAAATGTTGGTGATACCGATGCTGTTACTGAACCTGATTTAATTTCAGTTGATATAAGTGCATCTTCAGTTAATGCATTTCTTGGTATATTTCTTAAATAACGTCCATCGGAATAAATAAATGACGATGAATCAATATAAACACTTCCACTAAATAATGAACCACTATTTACTGATAGTACTCTAAATCCATATTCAGGTGCTACTGATGCTGTTACACTTCCGCTTGCTATTTGTGTAACTACTAATGCATCTGGAGCTAGAGCAGAACGTGGTATATCAAATAATCCTCTACCACTACCACTAAACATAGATGCGGATACATTACCCAACACATCAACACTACCGGTAAATTCAGAACCTCTTAATGAAGATTCAACTTTAAATCCAAATTCTGGACTTACCGATGCAGTTACCGAACCTGTTGCTAATTTTGTTGCTTGTGGAAGATTGAATATATCTCTACCATCTCCATAAAAAGAACCCGTAAATTTAGCATTTATCGAAGAAGCAGTAATTTGATTAGTTGTAAAATTACCACTAACATCTAAAGAACCGCTAATTGTTACTGAGCCTGTAAATTCAGAACCGCTTGCTAAAGATTCTACTCTAAAACCAAATTGAGGTGATACCGATGCAGTTACACTTCCCGTTGCTAATCTTGTTGCTTGTGGGAGATTAAATAATTTTGAACCATCACCAACAAAAGAACCAGTAAATGAACCGGTTGCAGATGATGCAGTTATTGCGGTTGCTACTAATCTATCTCTTATTTCAACGGAACCCGTAAATTCTTGCTTATCCGTTAGTTCATCACCAAATTTATTTGAACCAGATGAATAGATAATCGAAGAAGAAACTATATTAACAATTAATTGGTCAGCATATATTGATTTAGATACGAATAAATTACCACCAATTGTTAAATCTTCAGATATTCTACCATTACCAAGAACACTAAAATTAGTATTAATATCTAAACTTGCACTACTAAATGATGCAGTAAAAGAACTAGAAGCTAATCTTTCTGCGGTATTTGATATTGGGAGATTTATTAATTTTGAACCATCTCCACTAAATTCACCTCTAAAAGAACCTGTTAAATCTGCACTCCCACTAAAAGAACCAGTAAATCCTCCACTTAAAATAGCACTACCACTAAATGAACCCGTAAATGCACCACTTGCTCTGTCTAAATCCAAACTACGAACAAACCCTCTATTACCTTGGTCATCCGAAACTAATATTGCAGGTGAGCCAGAAAGTGAAGCAGAGAAGTTAGGAACACCAAAATTGGGTTCAGCCTGTGACAGGTCTAGGAATTGATACCTATCAGCCGTTACATTTTTTGGGGATACAACCCTTACCCTACCTGTTAAAAGATTACTAATTGCCATTCCGTATTTCCAGCTTTGTTATAAATATTGAAAAAATCACCTATAAATATTATAGGATAATATATATCGTTATTCGTTTGCACTCTCTAATATTGAGAGAACAACCGTCAAATCTGGTGAGCCGGAAACTACAAATCCGTAACCTTCTTCTAATACTAATTTACCAGAAACTATTGGTGAAAGAGAATCTGCAGGTGGAATTGTTGCGTTTGTCACTAATTGTATCGGTAATTGCTCTACTAATGATGGAGCTTGAATTGTATTTTTAATAACATTGATTAAATTATCAATTACAAATGCAGATGAACTATAAAATGAACTTGTCACATCAAAGTTTGTATTAAATGATTGAGTAAATGATGTTTGATTTAACGTTGGTGTCAAATCTGAGCCCGTTACCGATTGATTTTTTATTACAGATGCTGCCAAGTTATTTACATAATCTAAAACAAATAAAGAAGAAGAATATTCTTCAGGATAAATGTTTTTAATTATATTTGAACCATTTTTTGTATAATATGCCTTTGCTGCTTTTGTAGTTCTTATTGTTTTATCATTTACAATATCATACGCAATAGCATCAACAGCATCAACGGCATAATTTTCAAATCTAGAAGATGTAAATGTAAAAGGAGTTTCTGCTAAATTATTTAGATTGCTAACATAAGCCGCAGCTTCTTTTTTTATAAAAGTTTTATTAAGATTTAATAATGCAGATGCACTATCTAATGCTCCTAAATAATTTCCATTTAAAACAGTAGACCCACTTAAAAAGAATGAAGAACTAAAAACTCCTTCAAAATTTGGTATTGGTAATTCTCTATTTGATTTAATAAAAATAGTTACGGGTTGAACCTGAAAACTATTATTAGTTATTTGGATAGAAAGCATAATGGATGATACTCCATTCGGTGCTACATATATTTCATCTTCTTCTCCCGTTAAGTTTGTTATTAACGATTGAAATCGGTTTAACGGTACAAATACATTTGCCATTTTCTTTTATTTTCCTTTTATATTTGAAGTGCCAATGAGAACGGAGTTACTAATGAGAATAGAGATTTACTAAATGTTCTACCCACAAGAGTACCAGTTGCCTGATTGATACTTAATCCTCTACCAATTCTAAAGTCACCATCTTGGTTACCTGATGTGAAATAAATTCTACCACCACCCAATTCAGTAATTTCAAATGCTGGGTTAGCTTGTCCACTACCACCTTGGTTTGGTGGAAGTGCTTTAAATGTCACACCACTACCATTGTAAGAGTAGTCAATACCGGTTGCCACAATTAATGAACCAAATGATTCTAATGGTGCATTTGCCGCTATAAACTCAGCTCTCGTTCTTAAATATCTGTTAGTCTCTAAAGTCTCTAATTTTTGAGAATTAATTACTGCCGCTGCACTTCCATATTGTCCAGTATAATAAGAAGATGCTGCTGCAACACTTCTTTCGTTACCACCATACAATAAATCGGTTGCAACTGAATCTATAATGATTCCAGTATCTCTAGAACAACTTGCTTCATTATAAACTAAGTATGGGAATGCACCATTTGTATAACTGATTGCTCTTTGTTTTAATTCATTTTTAGAACCAATCAATCTAGCATACGCTTCTCTACGTTTAGTTGGTGCAAAAACCAATCTTGTTTGTAATACAACTTTTTCAGCTACACCTTTTGCGAAATTAATTCCATCTACGGTTTGATTTTTTTGTCCTGCATCACCATTGTTAGTATATGAAGGTTCGATTGCTACAGATGGAATTCTATAATAAGTTGAACCCGCTTCAATACTTCTTTCGTTACCACCGTAAACTAAGTCAGTTTTAACAGCATCAATAATAAATCCAATATCACGAGAACAACTTACTTCATTGTATTTAAATCCACTCCAAGATGATGATAAGTAAGCAATTGTTTCTTTTTGTATAAACAATGAGTTACTTGTCAATAATCCACTTGCATTTAATGCAGATTGTGAAGGTGGGTTAAATGTAGAATTTAATACAACTTTACCAGAAATTCTACCCGCGTATCTAACACCAGTAACGGTTGGGTCTAACTGATTTTGTTCAGAAGGTACTCCGGCGTTAGTTGCCTTTGATGGGAATAGATAATAATATGTTCCAGCTACAACACTTCTTTCTTGACCACCATATAATAGGTCAGTTGCCGCTGCATCTACAATATAACCAACATCACGAGAACAACTTGCTTCGTTGTAATAAACATTACTCCAAGAAGAAGAAACATAAGCGATAGTTTCTGCCGCAATAAATTGTTTATTTTTTCTTAATAAATCAAATGATGCTGAAACTTGCGCGGAAGCTGTGATAAATGTAATATTCTGAACAACTTTTTGTGCAATTCTACTTGCATATTTTATACCATCAATTGTTTGATATAATTGTCCAACACTATCTCCATCTCCCAACAATGTTGCTTTTGAAGGATATAAGAAATAAAATCTTCCTGCTTCTCTAGCTCTTTCATTGCCACCATAAAGTAGGTCAGTTGCTACAGCATCTACTATATATCCAACATCTCTCTTACACTTATCTTTATCATATTCAAATGTACTCCAACTAGCAGTAAGATATGCCATAGTTTCTTCTTGAATAAATGTTCTATTTTTTCTTAATAAATCAAATGAAGAAGAAACAATATTAGAAGCTGTTACAAATGTTTTGTTTTGTAATAATTGTTTAGCCAATCCACTTGCATAATCAATTGCAGTAACCGTAGGTTCTAATTGAGTTGATGTTGCGGTTGATGGATAAGTATAATAATATTGTCCAGCAATTGTACTTCTCTCATTACCACCATAAAGTAGGTCAGTAGAAACAGCATCAATTATATGAATAATATCTCTTTCACAAACTGATTGTGAGTATGCAAATCCATTCCAAGATGAACTTAGGAATGAAATAGTTTCTTTCTTAATAAATTCTTTATTACTTCTTAATGTGTTATAAGATGCTGAAACTTCAGCGGATGAGGTTACATATTCAATATTTTGTATTAAATTTTGTGCCAATCTACTCGCATAATTAATACCATCAATAGTTTGATTTAATTGTGCACCTTGCGCCTGTGAAGGATAAATGTAATAGAATTTACCATTCATTACTGATGCGGAATTTGCGTTCCATAACAGGTCTTCAGCCGCACCACTAATGATTAAACCAACATCACGTCTACATTTAGTTTCATCATATGATGCAGTGCTCCAAGATGAACTCAGATATGCAATAGTTTCATTTTGAATGAATGGGATATTTGCTTTAAGTATTTCATATGCTGCAATTACATTTGAAGATGAAATTGATGCAGTATAAAGAGTTACATTTGGTAATGATCCTGTACCATTCAATATTATATTAGTTACAATTCCAATTGATGCGGAAACAAATGCCACATTTTCTAAACTACCACTAAATGATGAAGATATGTATTGTGATGTATTAGTTGTTTTAATGTATCCAATAGTATTAAGAATTGGTTGAGGAACACTAATTAAAACATTATTTACAATATTCTCACTCAATCTAGCCGCATATCTAATCGCATCGGTAGTTTCAATTACTTGTGCGTTAGTTGTTGCCAATGAAGGATATAAATAATAGAATTCACCTGCTCTAATTGATTGTTCATTTCCAGCATATAGAAGGTCAGTTGCAACTGCATCTACTATATATCCAACATCTCTCTTACACTTATCTTCGTTATAATCTAAGTTAGGATATTTTGCATTTACATATGCTACTGATTCCGATTGTATATACTTTTTATTTTGTTGTAATAAATCATAAGATTCGTTTACAGCTACAGAAGGAGTAAAGAATTGTTTATTAACAACTAAATTCATTGAACTTCCTTTAGCATATCTTATACCGGTTAATGTAGGTTCTAATTGAGAATCGGTTGCTTGAGATGGATAATCATAATAATATCTACCTGCTACAATACTTCTTTCATTTCCACCATACAACAAATCAGTTGATACAGCATCAACTATATAACTTATATCTCTACTGCAACTTGCTTCATTGTATTCAAAATTACTCCAAGAAGAAGAAACATACGCTATTGATTCGGATTGAATGAATCCTTTATTTTGTCTTAAATTGTTATATGCATCCAATGTTGTGGATGATGGGTTTGTGAATTGTATATTTCTTACAACCTTTTCAGCCATTCCACTTGCAAATTTAATTGCAGTTACTGTTTGGTCTAATTGAGAACCAGTTGCTTGTGATGGATATTCGTAATAGAATTTACCATTAACAAATGATGCAGAGTTACCACCAAATAAAAGGTCATGTGCCGCACCACTTATGATTAATCCTAAATCTCTTTCACACTTAGATTGGTCATAATAGAACGATGACCAAGAAGAACTCATATATGCAATGGATTCCGAAACAATAAATGCACTATTACTCACTAATAAGTTGTATGCATTATTAATTCTCGGATTATTATTTGGATTTAGACTAGATGATACAAATCTTACTGAACCTGTACCATATAATAAAATAGATACTACCGTTGCAAATGAAGAAGATACTAATTTACCTTGCAATCTATCTGCACTAGCGCCTAATGTTTGAACAGCATTTGTAACTTTAATACCCGCATTTGTATTATTTACCAAAGTTGGAATTGAAGAAACTCCATTTTCTATAATACCCATCACTACACCAAAATTAGATGAAATTGAATTTACATCAGATTGAGATGCTGAAGTAGATGAAGTTGTTGGAGTTAATCCGCTAACAATAATTGATGCGGAAGTATTTGTTATTAAATTAGGTTTTACATTCAATCCATTTTTTACAACATTTACAATTGTACCATAAGATGAACTTACATTTAATGCCTGATTATTATGTGCTCCAACTCCAGTTATTTGTGTTTCATTTGTTATGTGCCACAAAGTTGGTGTTACCAACTCAAATCCATAATTAAATGAAGATACTAAAGAATCTGGTACTGAATATTCACCATTATAAATAATATTTCTTATGTGGGTAAACGAAGATGTTACTATATCTAATGTATTACCACTTGCAGAAATTGCAGATTTAATTTGAGTTTCTCCACTTACTTTAATTACATTTTCATTATTAGATACTAATGTAGGAAGTGCAGGTAACCCACCTTCAATTATTTGTGTAACAGTTGCAAATGATGAACTTATATTTGTTACTTCACTTATTCCAGCACTCAATGATGATGAATATTGTATTTGAGAAGTTACTTTAATATTCTTAGTTGTATTATCACTAAATAATGGTTTACTAAGTAGTAAATTTTGTGCAACTGCCTTCGATACTGCTTTTGCGTATTCAACACCAGCTACGGTTTCTAAAACTTGGTCATAAGTTGTTGCTTTAGAAGGATAACGATAATAGTAATCACCAGCGATAACACTTCTTTGGTTACCACCATACCATAAATCAGTTGCAACATTGTTTACAATATACCCAACATCACGTCTACATTTTTCTCTATTATATTTTAAATAAGGATAAAATGCATCAATGTATTGGATAGTTTCATTTTGTATGAATTGTCTATTAGAAATCAACAATGAGTATGCTGATTGTACATAGCTAGTTGGTTCAACTAATTCCTGATTTGATATTACTTTTTGCACCAATCCGGCTGCAAATGCAATTCCATCTAAAGTTGGTCCTTTTTGTGCATCGGTTGTTGGTGATACACTTGAAGTTACAGTTGCCGCTGAAGGATATAAATAATAATATTCTCCCGCTTTTGTACTTCTTTCGTTTCCACCATATATTAAATCAGTTGCTACATTATCAATGATATATGCAACATCTCTACTACAACTAGCCTCATTGAATTGGAAGTTATTTATACCAACCCAAGATGAACTCAAGAATGCAATAGTTTCTTTTTGAATTAATTGTTTATTTTTTCTTAATAAATCAAAACTAGCTGATTCCGAATTTGTTGGAGTTTGTAATATTTGATTTTTTGCAATCTTTTCAGAAATTCCTTTTGCGTATCTAATTCCATCTAAAGTTTGGTTTAATTGTCCTCCAGTATCACCATCATTTCCTACGGTTGCTAAAGAAGGATATAGATAATAGTATTCTCCTGCCTCTCTTACTCTTTCGTTACCACCATATAAAATATCGGTTGCTACCGCATCTACTATATATCCGGTATCTCTACTACAACTTGCTTCATTATAGTTAAAGAATGACCAAGAAGAACTTACAAATGCAATTGTTTCTTTTTGTATAAGTTCTTTATTATCAACCAATAGATTGTATGTAATTTGAGAAGAAATAGATGCACTAACAAATACTTTATTATTTAATATTTCTTTTACTATATGTTTAGCGTGCTTTATTCCACTCAATGTAGGTCCTAATTGTGTTGTAGTAGCTTGAGAAGGATATAAGTAATAAAACTTACCCGCTTCAATACTTCTTTCATTACCACCATATACCACATCAGTAATTACAGCATCTAAAATATATTTTACATCTCTTTTACAAGTTTCTTGATTGTAAACAAATCCATTCCAACTTGCAGAAACATAAGCAATTACTTCATCTGCTATAAAGTTTTTATTATTGAATATTGCTTCTTTAATCTTAATTTTTTCCTGATTAACATTATTTAATTTAAGATTTCTTAGCAATCTATCCGATAAATCTTTAGCATATTTAATTCCCGTAATAGTTTCTTCAATTTGAGAACCAGTTGCAGCTGATGGATATAGATAATAATAAACTCCAGATTTTACACTCCTTTCATTACCACCCCATTTAATATCTGTTGCAACTGAATCTATAATGTATCCAACATCTCTTTTACATTTATTTTCATCGTAAGAATGTGAACTCCAAGATGAACTCAAATATGCAATAGTTTCATTTTGAATCAATGATTTATTATATATTAACAAATCATATGCCGCATTTGATTGAGAATTTGGTAAATTAAATACTACATTTTTAACAACTTTTTGTGCTAATTGAGATGCGTAAATAATACCATCTAATGTTTGATTTAATTGTGCACCTTGTGCTTGTGATGGATAGTCATAATAGAATTTACCATTAACTACGGATGCCGAATTAGCGTTCCATAGCAAATCTTCCGCTGCACCACTAATAATTAATCCAATATCACGTCTACATTTAGTTTCATCATAAGATGCGGTTGACCAAGAAGAACTTAGATATGCGATAGTTTCATCTTGTATAAATTGGATATTATTTTTTAATAATCCATATGCAGTTAAAACATTTGATGATGAAATCGATGCAGTGTATAATGTAATTGTTGGTAAACTTCCAACACCATTTTTAATTATATCAGTTACAATTGAAATTGATTGTGATATAAATGTAGATTCAACATTTGTTGCAGAAGATGCTGAAATGTATTGTGAAGTTCCAGTAACTCTTATATTTGCATTTGTATTTGATAATACCGATGGTACTGCTACCAATCCATTTTGTAAAATATTAATTATAGTGTTATAACTTGCACTAACAGTATTAATTGGATTACCAAAATATGAGGAAGATACTTGATAAGATGAAGAATATTGACTTCCACTAGTAATTTTTACCAAGCCAGCGGTATTCTTTACCAATGAAGGTAAAGAACCTGTTCCATTCTCTACAATATCTAATATAATATTAAATCTATTGTCTACAAATTCTTTATTTACAATTGAAATAGATTCAGTAGTAGAATATTGTGGTTGAGATGTTATTTTAATTAATCCAGATGCATTTGTTTGTAATACCGGAATTGAACCAGTACCACCACCGATAATATCAATTACAATATCAAAACCACTTTTAACTTTTTGTATTTCAGCACTAGCTGGTGTATTTGAAGAAGTAATTTGATTATTACCAGTTCTATTTACACCTCTAAATGAAGAAGAAATTATAGTTGGTTTTGCAGATAATCCTTTATCAATGATGTTAATTACATTACCAAAGGATGCCGATACGATTAATTTGTCAGATAAACTAGCAGAATCATTATTAAAATATTGTAATTCATTTGTCTTTTTAATACCATTTTCAGTATTACTAATAATTGCAGGATAAACTGAACTACCACTTTCAATAATTTTTGCAACAATATCAAATCCATCTTCAATTGCCTTTCCACCTATTGCAATTAATTTTGTTAAATCTTTTGCAAAGTTAATTGCGGAAATTGTTTCATCCGATTGTGAATCGGTTGCCTGTGATGGGTATGTAAAATAGAAAATTCCAGAATTTCTACTTCTTTCATTACCACCATATACTAAATCAGTTATAACACCATCAACAATAAATCCAACATCTCTATAACATTTTGAAATATTATAATTTAGATATGGATAGTTTTCATTTGTAAAATCAACTGTATTTTGTTGTATGAATGTTCTATTTTTTCTTATCAACTCAGCGGCTTCAATTACCGATGCGGATGGATGTAAAAGTTGTACATTCTGAACAATATTTTGAACTAATTGATTTGCGTAATAAACACCAGTTATTGTTGGGTCTAATTGTGCAGTTGCAGAAGGTACACCACCAATTGTTGCGTTTGATGGATATAAATAATAAAACTCACCGGCTTTATTACTTCTTTCATTACCACCATATACTAAGTCAGTTCTTACCGCATCTAAAATATAACCAACATCTCTCTTACACTTAGCTTCGTTGTAATAAACTTCTGACCAAGATGAAGATACATATTCAACAACTTCCGCTGCAATAAGTTCTTTATTTTTTCTAATTAATTCACTAGCGTTTACTTTATTAGTTTCCGCTTGAGTAAATGATTGTCCAACTATAATCTTTTGAGCTAATCTAGATGCATATCTAACACCATCGGTTGTTTGAATTAATTGAGAATCGGTTGCTTGAGATGGATATAAAAAGTAGTATCTTCCTGCTTCTATTGTTCTCTCATTACCACCATATACTAAGTCAGTTAAAACATTATCAATAATATATCCAACATCTCTTTTACATTTAGATTCATTATAATCAAAAGAACCCCAAGATGAACTTAAATACGCAATTGTTTCATTTTGTATAAATTGCTTATTGTTTACTAATAAAGTTTGCGCATTTAGTTTATTAGTTGAAGGCAATCCAAATACAATATTTTGAATTACTTTTTGTGCTAATCTACTTGCATATTTTATACCATCTAAAGTTTGATTAATTTGAGCATCAGTTGCTTGAGATGGATACTCATAATAATATTGTCCATTTACAATTGATGCTGAATTTGCGTTCCAAATTAAATCTTCCGCTGCACCACTAATGATTAAACCAATATCTCTTTTACATTTAACCTCATCGTATTCAAATCCTCTCCAAGATGAACTTAAATATGCAATAGTTTCATTTTGAATGAATGGAATATTTGCTTTAAGTATTTCGTAAGCAGCTACCGTATTTGATGAAGAAACCGATGATGTGTATAATTGTTTAGCAAATAATTCAATGTTTCCAGTTTCTATAATTCGTGTTACTTTTGAAATAGATGCAGAAATAAAAGATACATCTTCTAAACTACCACTAAATGATGCCGAAATATATTGAGAAGTTCCGGTTACTTTTATATTACCCACTACATTACTTACATAAGAAGGAAGTACACTTAATCCATTTGTAATAATATTGATTACAGTTTCTATTGATGAACTTATGGATGCACTTTCCGCCATAGTTGCTGCGGTTGAAGAAACAATAGATGTGTTAGTTACAGCAATATTATTATTTGTATTTAAAATTATAGGCTGTATAGATGATAATCCATTTGTTATTATTTTACCAACTTGCCCAATAGATGCTGATAATTCATTCAATACCGAACCACTTGCCGCATTTGAACCAGACCATTGTGAAATAGAAGTAATCTTTTTAGTAAGATTTTGAGATGATGTAAATGCAGATATTAAAGATATACCATTTTTAATAATATTTGTTACTACTCCAAAATTTCTATCAATTATTCCAATTTCGTCCGGTGATACATAAGAAGAAGTAATTTGTGAACCTGATGTTACATTAAGTGGAATATCTTTACTCCAAGAATTACCAGGTACATTTTGTGCCAGTATTGAAGGTATTGCACCTACTCCTCTTTTTATTATTCCTTCAACAATTGCAAAAGAACTACTAATAGAACTTTGTTCAGTTGTTGTTCCAGATACAGATGAAGTAATATTTGTTAATCCTAATTTGTTGTTTCTTACACCTCTTTCATCATTTAGTACAATTCTAGGTGTTTCTAAAATTAAATTTTGTACAACATAATCTGAAATAATCTTTGAGTATCTTATTCCACCAATTGTTTCTTTCTTTTGAATTGATGTTGCTATTGATGGATAATCATAATAATATCTACCAGCAGTTACACTTCTTTCGTTACCACCATAATAAAGGTCAGTAGCGATTGCATCTATAATATATCCAACATCCCTTCTACATTTATCTTGATTATATTTTAAAGCAGGATATGCAACATTAACAAATTGAATTGTTTCATTTTGTATTAATTCTTTATTTTGTTTTAATAATAAAGATGCAGTTGCAGTACTGCCTGATGCTAAGTTGAAAGTTTTTCCTTGAATTAAATTTTGAGATAATCCAGCTGCAAAACGAATACCATCTAAAGTTTGTCCTAATTGTCCTTCCGAATCACCATCTCCTTCTACAATAGCCAAAGAAGGGTATAAATAATAGTAAGTTCCAGCGGTAATAGCTCTTTCATTTCCACCATAAAGAATATCAGTTGCTACTGCATCTACGATATATCCAATATCACGAGAACAACTTGCTTCATTATAATAAAAATTAGACCAAGATGAAGATAGATATGCAATTGTTTCTTTTTGTATAAATTGTTTATTATCTCCCAACACTTCCCACGCAGCATATCTATTAGTATTACCATCAGCATCTACAAATGATGCAGTTGATAACAATAATCTTTGAACTAGTCTTGAAGCATATCTTATTGCCTCCGAAGTTGGTCCTAATTGCGATGTTGTTGCCTGTGAAGGATACTGATAATAGAAGAAACCATTTCTAATTGATTCTTCGTTTCCACCATATAATAAATCTTTGTTTACACCATCAATTATATATCCTAAATCTCTACTACAAGAAGCCTGATTGTAAACAAAATTTGACCAAGATGAACTAATATATCTTATAGTTTCATCAATAATAAATGGTTTACTTCCACTTATTATTTCAAATGCGTTTATTATATCAACGTTTTCACTAGGTAAGGATGAACTATTAATTGTTGCAGGATATGTTAATGTTGATGCAATAAGTGGTCTTGAAGTTGTTGTTGAATTAACAATATTAAATTCTCCAGATAATCCTATCTTTGTTTGTGCAACATAATATAATTTATTAGGTGCGTTATATGGAACCGTAAAAGTAATTGTTCCTTCAGATTCACCATTATTTATTACACCATTATTATAATCCCAAGTTGGGTCTATACCATCTATTTTTCTAGTTCTAATCCAGAAAGGATAATTATCAGGTCCTCTATCTTCCGATGCTGATAAAAAGAATTTATATGTTTCCCCTCTAAATAATGTAATTGTTGGATTATTTCCAATTCCACTAAAGTTGTAGAATAAACTTGCACTATCAGTTACAACAAATGAAGTTTTATGGTCATTTGGAATTGGTAAAATAGGAGAACCAGTGCCATTTGTTAAAATATTATATACAGTACTAAAACTCGCACTAACATTTCTTGCAGTAGATAGAGAGGAAGTAATTCCAGTAATATACTCAACTAATTCACCAACTCTTATACTTTCGCTTGTATTTGGAATTAAATTTGGTCTTGCCGATAATCCTTTTTCAATAATTGTTACAATTGTAGAAAAAGATGCAGATACGCTTGCAGTTGTTTGATTTGTTGCAACCTCCGATGTTCCAGTTGGATTAATTGAAGTATATTTGATAGTATCGGTTGTATTTTGCTTAAATACATATGAACCAGTACCATTTGAAAAAATTCCAAGTAAAACACCATAAGATGCACTAATTGCGTTTAAATCTGCAGATGATGCTGAAACCGATGATGTTATTTGTTGTGCACCTAAAATGTTATAAGGTGAATCAAATCCATATCCTTTATTTGAAGATTTTGCTAAAAGAGTTGGAAAATTAGTTGTACCATTATATACAATTTCTTTTATCAAATTAAAATCGGCAACAACTTCATCACTTTCTTTTACACTTGCAGTTGCAGAAGGATTTAACGATTGAGTTAAATTAGTAACTTTTATACCTTCAGCGGTATTAAAAATTGTTACATCTGGTAAACCTTCTTCCAACCCTTTATTTAATACATCTACAATAATAGAGTAATTTTCTCTTGTTCTATTTCTTCCTTCTAAATAACCACCACTACCAGAAATTAAACGAGAACCAGATGCATACATACCATACAAACCAAACGAAATGTTTGAGTTGTTTAACGTAGCGTGTCCACCATTGTTTACTCTAATTGCGTAATATGAGAAGTTATTAAAGAAAGATACCAACTGAATGAATCCTCTACCATTTACCAAACACCCCACACCATTTGGAGAAATCTGCGTATAAGCATCCAATACCATTGATGCCAATGGAGAATCCGGTGCTACAACATCACCATTAACATAAAGACCACCACCACCCGGTGGTATGTCTTCATAAAGTTCGGTGAATGAATTCTCTTGATTTGAAATTTGCGAACAGTTTTGAATATATGGAGAAGTTGTAATAAATGCTCCAGGTTGGAAAGCAAAACCAAATCCTCTTTCAGGTTCTTTTTCATTAGGCCACAGTCTTAATCCACCTACAGTTACCTCTGCAATATAACATCCAGAGTTTACCCAGAATAAATCTTGTTCTGGATTCTTAGCGTTAATTTTAGTAATACGCAAACCAGCACCCCATATAGTTGTGTTTTTAGGAAGGATAACAGGATTATCTTCCAAATATGTACCAGCCTGTACTTTAATTACATATCCATTGAATATAGAACCCGTATCAAATCCATAACGTCCATCGTATCCAGGTGTAGATAATTGAGCTGCTCTTTTAATTGTACGAAGTGGGTATTGTATAGTTCTACCATCATTATTATCATCACCATCGGTAGAAGAAACATAAAGAGTTGGAACGTTAGCACCAAAATCTTTTGCCAAAATACCAGAATATCTTTGTGTATCTAAGGATGTAAGTGTATTTGATGCTGTTGCAGATAAAATAGCTTCAGGACCAGCAAATTCTAAAGTTCCTCTAATATTTAAAGAGCCAGTTAAAAAAACTGAACCTGTTATTTCATTTCTATCATTAACATCATTACCTAAAAAGAAACTTCTAGAAACAAAAAGTGAACCCGATACAATGGCATCGTTTCCAATATCAACGTTTTGTTGTATTGTAAGGGAACCAGATATATTCTGTTGTTCTTCAATCTGCTTACGAGGTATCAGTCTTGCCATTATACTATTTCTACTATTTTACCCTTTATTTCAAAAGCAGATACCGGAACTTCGTTTGGTAGTCTGGTAACATCTGCAGTGAATGTAACAATTATATTATTTCCACTTACGTTTACATCGTAACGATTTTGTGGCTGTTTTACTCCAAATAAATATACATCAATATAATCTCTAACATCATCAACTTCCAATAAATCAAAAAGAAATTTTTTATTAAGTAAAGTAAGAGTAAATAATACATTATCAGTCACTTCCAATATATCCGGAACATATGAATAAATGAACGTATCCGTATTTACTCTTAATACAAAATTTTTAAATTCTAACCTTTGTCTTTTTAAAAGGTCATTACCTCTATCTATATTTGGAACTTTTCTCGCCATTATCTATATATTTCTAAATCTCCATTTATTTTTATCTCATCCGTTTCTTCTATTTGATATGGATTTCCAAAACGGTCTACTTCTGGAAATTGTGTTCTAATAAATTTTAAATAAAAAGTATTAGGACCATATTCAATTATATAATCATTTTCTCTAATAAATAATCCATTAATAAAAACATCAAATCTTGCACCATCTTTTCTTAAATGTGTTAATGTTTTATATAAAGTTTTTACCCTTAAATTATCTTTTTTAAAAATCCAATAAAATGGGTGTGCCAAATCAAATGGTTCTAATATAAACTCATTTGGTTCGTTTACTTCTTTCATTATATTTTTTAAATCCCTAATATTCATAGTTCTTGGAATTTACCAGTTATTGCAATTTCATCTTGTGCTTCCAAGCTAAAACTTAATCCGCTAAATGAAAAAATAATCTCATTGGTTCCACCACTAAACGTATATGTGTAAAACGTTGGAGATATGAAATCGCCATTTATATAAACTTGAAACCAGTTATCAGTATCAAATACCCCAACTAATTCTGATGGTAAAAGTGGTTTTCTAACATTTACTAATTTTGCTGTTGTTGAATTTACAAAAGTAGCTATTTGTGAACCTCTTATTGCAACAAAGTTAATCACCTCTGCATATTCATTGTATAAATTTGCACCTGTAAACAAATCGCCGGTTAAATCAGTTTCAATTCCAAATACAACTCTTTTTGGGGAAAATGATTTTGAAACAGTTGGTTTATTATTAACTTGGTCTGGTAAAAGATATGCACTTACATTTACATTAAATGTTGTTCTAATTAATCTTTCCGTGCCGTTTGCTACTTCTTGTGTTGTTTCAAACGAACTTATAACAGATCTAAACTTAAACCCATCAACGTTTCCCCAATATTTTTCACTTTCATTTTGAAATTGCTCAATAATTTTATTCATATGCTCAGTAAATGAAGTCCATATAGCAACTTCGTATATAACCGTTACATATGCCGGTACTGTAATATTGTAAAATTCATATGTAGGTTTAGCGCCCGTCATTATACTAAACTTATCATATCTATTTTTTTGAGAATACTTTTTTGCAAAAGGCATTGTAATAACTTCCCTAAAATGTGGAAGATTTTCATCCTTTTCAATTGAATTTCTTTTAAACATCACCAAAGGTATTTGAATTTTACCTCTTTGGTCTCTTAAATATCCTTTTTCTCTTGCACTAGCCCATCTTTCAGCATTCCCATATATTAATGGAACTTTTAATAAATTACCATTTTCTTCTAAATCAGGAATAATAACTTTTGACATGTATTCTGCTATCGCAGTATCAACGTCAATTATTTTAACGCCTTTCTGAAATTCTTTATCAATAGATAACTGTTTTGCTCTATTTGTTTCTCTTCTTTCCATTATACAATTCTCATTTCAGTTTGTATAGAACTACGTCTAGTCATAAATGTTGAACATATGATTGAGAATTTTTCTCCATTTCCAGATTCAGTTCTACCACCTACTAAATAGTCTTCTCTTACATTATCAATTTCAAAATAAGCATCATTATGAAAAATAATATCACCAATCTCAGGATAAAAATCTTTATCTTTTAATGTCAATCTATTAAAACGAAATTCTACAGTTTGTCCAACATCAGAACCAAATCCTTCATAATTTGCCTGTGCTTCATCTCTTTGAATAATTGCAGTACATTCAACTCCTTGATAATACGATTTACTCAATGATTCACCATAGAGATTAAGTTTACTATCTTCTACAATTAATTTGTAAAGAACTACAATGTTTTCAACCACTGCATCAACTAATTCTCTAGATATTCCTTCAAAGAATTTTATATCTCTTGATAATGCAAATCTTGCCATAATATTAACCTATATAGATTGCTAACGGTACTTTTCGTAACATTTCTTGATGAGCATTTGTTTCTGTATTTCTATTCTCAAATTGCTTTGTTCTACTTAGTTCTTCCAAAGTTTCTCTTAATTGTGTCATTAAAGTTTCTTTTTCAGTTGTTGCTTCTGCTCTTAATGCTGCGCCATCCAAACTTATTTCAGAACCAGGTATTGGAATTTGTGAATATTTTTCTCTCACAGCACCTAACATCTCTTTAACAAGAGCTAAACAATATTTTCTAATCCATTGTTTACCCACATCATTAATTCCACCATATTCCATAAAATCATAAGGAATATCGGAATAATCTGAAATTACATTTTGTGTTATATTTGTAGAATTTTCAGTAAAATCATCTTTTACAAAATAATCAAAATATAATTTTCCATAAAGATTAATGTGATTTGTTGTAGGTTTTGGAAATACTCTCATTTTTCCATTTACAATATTAAAAGTAAATGCCGATTTTCTAAATTGGTCATTGAATTCAATTGCCTGAATTCTCAACATATCTTCAAATATTGGCATCAATATAAATTGTGCCGCCGGCGAATAAGAACCAAATCCGAACTCATCAATCAAATTCAATGTACCCTGTCCACTTACCGAATATGGGTCAAAGAAACGATTGATTGCAGGTACTGGTTCGTGAAAAACTTTTACAATTTCTATACGTTTTCCACTTTCAGAAACAGCAGCCCAAAGAGTATCTAAATCATATTCCTGTTTACCAGGAACCAATTCTACATACCCTTTTTTAATATCGGTATTACCACCAACTCCCGCTAAAGTTCCATATGCATCAGAAATTGAAATTAGTGTTGGGAGATTTGAACCTTGAACTAATTTACTAGAAAGATTTGTAGATTTAGATTTTCCTCTCAATGTATCCAAATTATTACGAATATTGAATTGATTTACTTGAGCACCGTATTCTGATACCGCTTCTTCAAAACAAGCGTAGAAATTTTCATCTATTAATTCTATATTTTGAATAGGATACCCCAATCTTCTAGCACACCAAAGAGCAACTTTAGGTGCTTCTTCTTGGAACTCGTAATCATTATCATATATTCCAAAAGGGGTCTGCCCTGGAAAAAACGAAGATGAACCAGGATATATTAATGTTTCTAATGCCATTATAAGTACTTATTTTAACGTTACCTATAAATATTAGAAATAGTAAGTTTAGTAATTTAATGAGGATTTTACTCTGAATATGAAATTATCCACTACGGTCTTAATTTCCGCATTTGTGATTTGTACACCAGACGCTTTACTTAGTAGAGTGCATATTGTAAGAATATTAGAAGATTGTGAACCAGATGAATATAATGCACCACCAGCATAACTTCTACTATTATCACTAAATGTTCTAACTGTGCCAAATGTTGAGCCCCAATTTGAGTGTCCTAAAAGAATATATACACTACAATGCGATGGGTCACTTGCCGCATATTGTTGTCTGAAAAACGCATGTGCCGTAAATCCATCAACTACACTACCACTATATATACTACCAGTTACCAAAGTACCAGAACCATCTGCTCCAGAGTTACCAGATGTTTGATAACCAACCGAACCATTTCCTACTCTAGTCCCAATTACTGTCAAAGGATGCCATTGTGCCGATTGTGTTACAGGTCCAAATTGTGTATAACCTAAACTTATATATTGAAAATCTTCATCTAAAGTTCCCACACTTCCTGTTTGGAAATAATTAGATGCGGATGGGTATGATGTTAAAGAATATGGAACTGATGCTACCGCTAATGCAGTATTACTTTTTAACCAAGGGCTTGTAACGTTGCCTGGATTATCGTACATATCCGAACCACCATCATTTATATAATATCCATTACCATCCAAACGATATGTGTAAAAAGATGGGTTACGAAATTCAGACATGTAATTTCTTAGATATGTGGCAATATCCCCTAAGAACTGATATGGTGAACCAGTTCTATTTGTATTTCTTATTATTTCTATATTTCTAAATTCGATTGCCATTAATAAGGCTTTGTTGTTGTTACAAACATCTGAAACATTGGCATTGTTGCACTTCTATTTGTCCATAATGAATACGGAGATGCACAATCATATCCAGCATTAGTATAAGATGTAGTTGCGGATTGCATAGTGTTTGCCGCGGCTACATGCCCAACATAACTGGTAGCAGATATCAATGGTGAGTCTTTTCTTAAATAATAAACTCTATTAGTTCCCCCAATAGTTGGAGAATTACTTATTGCAGTATATGTTCCTTTGTAAGTAGTAGATATAAGAGGAGTTACCGTTGTAGGAGCTGCATTAGAAAACATTTTTGCAGCAAATCCTAAAATATAAGTATTTGCAGGAATTGTTGAATTTGCTTCCGGTAAAACAGACGCACAAGTTCCAGTCCAAGCACTCCCACCATCAGTATTAAATATCGTATCGGTATTTCCAATTTTTTGCGCATCAGTATATCCAGCGAATACTGTGTTATAATCTGCCAATGAACAAGAAAAAAAATTACCAACACTCGCTGCATCGTATGCTGCTTTACCAGCAGTTGATAATAATGAACGCATTGTAACTCCACCAAAACTTACATTAAATCCTTGTGTAAATACTATTGCCATATTTTATGCTATTTCGTAACTTCCATTCCAAATAAATCTATCACCATTTGTCCAAGTGAATGGTTGGGTTGGATTTAATTCAACTGCAGTTCCATTTGAATTATGTTGATATTGTATAGCTGCTTTATGATTGTGTCCTGCCCTTGCTCCATTAACTATGGCGTTATACCAAGCAGAACCATTATCCAATAAAGTTGCACTCATTAAGATAGCATCCGCATGCGATGCCGTAAATGGCATTGATACATACCATTCTCCACTGCCAAATGTAGTTGTACTACCCATAGCAATATTACCTCTTACAAAACAAGTCTTACCAACTACTTTATACCAACCTTCAATTGTCCCGTCTCCGATTGAAGGATTTGAAGATGCCGCTGTCCATTGTGGAGTATATGCAGTCCAACTATCATCAATTCTATTTGTGTTAATAGTTACTGAGCCAGTTAGATTTGTTGAACCAGTTACTATCAAAGAACCAGATGTATATATTGAACCCGTTACTTCTAACCAACTTCCACTTTGTATTTGTAGTATTGAACCAGACGATGCTACTAAATTTGCACTATTAATAACTGTTGAACTTACAGTTAGTGTAGAAGAAACTGATAATGAACCCGTAATTTGCTGATTAGCATTAAATTGATTTGATTGGTCAGTTCTTGCAAATATTCCATAATTTGCAATCTGTGTTGATGAACTTACAATTGCCGCAGATTTCAATGATGCGGTGTATCCCATTAAGCCACTCACAATACCACTAACTGAACTAGTCAGAGTGTTCAATGATGCAGTTGTTTGTAATATTCTATTTACAATTGCACTTTCTGATGCGGTATATGAATTTAACGATGCAGTTGCCTGATATAATCTTGCTAAAATCGCATTATTAGAACCCGTATAAGTATTTAATGCTCCCACATCTGCAGATACGGATGAAGATATAAATCCAAAATTAGTAATTTGTTGCGATGAACTTATAACACCATTTGGTAAAGTTGATGAACCAAATCCTAATGCAGTAATTTGAGCTGCTCCACTTATTAATGTACTTGCTTTTAATGATGCGGTGTATGCCTCAATACTATCTATTTCCGCTCTTATTGAACTAGTAAAATTATTTAATTGAGTTGTATCAGCGGCTGATGATGATACAAATCCTAAATCAGTTATTTGTTGAGAGGAACTTATTACGCCATTTGTTGCCAATAAAGAACCTGTTATCTTTCCTAAAACATTTAAATCACCCGTTACTCTTAATTCGGTAAAATCCGCAGAACCCGATACTACCAATGAACCGGTCATAATTTGGTTACCATCAAAAATATTACTACCTTTTGTAGCTAAATTTGTTGCTCCATAAATATTTCCCGGAACAGTCAAATCACCATTTTTATCAAAGTCCCAAGCATAATCACCATCTCCAGCATCGGTAGTTAATACAATACCATCATTGATACCAACCACAATATTAATATTATCGCCAGACCCACCAGGTATTTGATTTATTAATCCATCACCACTAAAAACAACCCCACCTACTGATGTATAAAAATTGCCATCATTACCAAATTTATAATTGTTTCCGTTTGCACTAACTCTAATTTCCGATAATGATTGTATGTACAAATCACTATCATTTTCATATAGTTGTACACCATTATTAAAAACCAAGCCTCCGCTTGTAATATATTGAGAACCACTAAAATAATTTGAACCAGTTGTTGCAAATGAACCTGTATCTACTATTGCTTGCGATGTACCAATAAAACCTAAATCATATATTTG
>JACCDP011554381.1_pt1 | contig 37569 bp, 35 predicted proteins | sample 7445841 | NCBI WGS metagenome assembly JACCDP01 (sample SAMN15323441, study PRJNA562643) | freshwater metagenome | isolation source: river surface water | place: USA:Blue River Watershed | collected 2017-08-17 | reverse complement strand
TCTGGGATATGAGCTGGCTCAGCGGCTGGAGTACCAATATTTTATTATCTAAAATTTTCTTTATTTCTATAATAGTTGGAAGCTTGGTATTTAACAGCCGTAGCAATATTTATAACTACTTTAAGCAGAGGGATACTGTAGTTTGGGCTGTTTTGACCTTAACTACTTCTGGGTTGGGGTTGCTTATATGGTTCCTCGGAGGGCCAGATCCGAGATTCTCCTGGTCTTTCTTCGTGATGTTGTGGGCTACCGGAATTACTTTAGTTGTGGCTTCGAAAACGGTAAGGCCGGCAACAGACCGGGTATTGCTTTAAAGCGACGGTTTCAGCCAAGCGCGATTCGGGGCGACACTATCTCATGTGTGGGAGAAATTTTTCGCTCAAGGTTGAAATCATGTGGCAACATAGCGTTCACTCCTCGAACGGTTGTTTGATAAGGCGAGAAACTCTTTATCAGTCGGACCCTGTTAGACCGGCTTTGCGCGCTTGCTGATCGTGAAACAGCACCGCGGTAGCGTGCCTAAATTACTTTGAGCCTCGTATCCCCAATACAGAAATTGGCTGGTTTCCAAGAGGAAATCCAGTTCGAAGTTTTGCGTCGTTTACATCATACTCCACAAGTCAGTCAGCGCTCACTAGCTATTAGTCTGGGTGTGGGGCTTGGCACGATCAATTTCTGCTTCCAAGCACTAGTTGAAAAGGGTTTGGTCAAGATGCAGAACTTCAGTAAGAGCAAGAATAAGCAGAGCTATGCCTATTTGCTGACGCCTGAAGGGGTGGCTGAAAAATCTAGGCTGACAGTTGAGTTTCTGAATCGGAAGGTTGTCGAATATGAAACGCTTCAAGCTGAAATCAAGGCCTTGAAAGCCGAGATGAATTTCGTAAACGATGACTTACAGCGAAAAAACTGCAATCGCCGGCACCGGTTACGTTAGACAAGTATTATGCATCGCCGGCAGGGAACAATGAGGAGGTCAGGAGGAGGTCAAGAGCAGCTGACCTGTCTGGTTTTCTCGAGCCAATCTCATCTAGAAACGCCGGCCCGGGTTTTTGATTCAGATTTTCATTGCGACACAAACTCAAGCGGTGTCTTGTATTCCAGACTGGAGTAGGGTCGATCAGCATTGTAGTGGTTACGCCATGTGTCGATGATCACCTTGACCCGAAAATCCCAGGACAGAGCAACCCAAAGTCGCCCTCATCACCGGCATCACCGGCCAGGACGGTGCCTACCTAGCCGAGTTCCTGCTCAACAAGGGCTACATCGTCCACGGCATCAAGCGCCGCACCAGCCTTTTCAATACCGACCGCATCGACCACCTCTACCGCGAGCAGCACGAGCAGGGCGTGCGCTTCTTCCTGCACCACGGCGACCTTACCGATAGCTCCAGCCTCATCCGCATCATCCAGCAGACCCAGCCCGACGAAATCTACAACCTCGCCGCGCAAAGCCATATGGCCGTGAGCTTCGAGGAACCCGAATACACCGCCAATTCCGACGCTCTGGGCGCTCTGCGAATACTGGAGGCCATCCGCATCCTCGGCCTGGAAAAGAAATCCCGCTTCTACCAAGCCAGCACCAGCGAACTCTATGGCCTGGTGCAGGAAATCCCCCAAAAGGAAACCACACCTTTCTACCCGCGCAGCCCCTACGCGGTGGCCAAGCTCTACGCCTACTGGATCACCGTCAACTACCGCGAGGCCTACGGCATCTACGCCTGCAACGGCATCCTGTTCAACCACGAAAGCCCCGTGCGCGGTGAAACCCTCGTCACCCGCAAGATCACCCGCGCCCTGGCACGAATCAAGCTGGGCCTGCAAGACTGCCTGTTCCTGGGCAACATGGACGCCAAGCGCGACTGGGGCCACGCCAAAGACTACGTGGAAATGCAGTGGCTCATGCTGCAGCAGGCGCAGCCCGAAGACTTCGTCATCGCCACCGGCGTCCAGTACAGCGTCCGCGACTTCGTCAACGCCGCTGCCAAGGAGCTCGGGATGAATATTCGCTGGGAAGGTCAGGGTGTGGACGAGAAGGGCTACGACGAGCAAGACAAATGCATCGTTGCAGTCGACCCTCGCTACTTCCGCCCCACCGAAGTCGAGACCCTGCTCGGCGATGCCAGTAAGGCCAAACAGAGACTGGGCTGGACGCCGCGCACTTTATTTGACGAACTGGTTGCGGAAATCGTGCGAGAAGACCTGCGCGCTGCGGAGCGCGACGAACTCGTCAAGCGGCACGGTTACAAGGCGATGAATTTCCATGAGTAAACATGAGTAAACATGAGGTGACCACCTCTCTGCAGCAACTGCTTAGCAGACTCTGGGTTCATATCAGTCCGCGGCGACGATCACAACTAACGTGGTTGCTTGCCTTGATGCTAATCGTATCCATTCTGGAAGTCTTTAGTATCGGCGCCGTATTGCCATTTTTGGGGGTTCTGACTTCTCCCGACTATGTGTACGCACACCCAATGGCTCAAGGCTTTGTTGCCATGCTTGAGATTCGAGAAGCCAAAGATCTATTGTTGCCAACGACGGTCCTGTTCGTCGTCGCTGCATTGGCCGCAGGAGCCAGCCGTTTGTTGCTTTTGTGGGTAACGATGAGACTATCGTATTCTATTGGAATAGATCTCGGATTTGGTATCTATCAAAAAACGCTTTATCAACCATACTGCATCCACGTAGCGCGCAATAGTAGCGAAGTGATTCATGGTATTTCTGTCAAGGCGCCGAGTGTCACCTCAGAGGTTATTCAGCCTGTATTGATAATGCTCAGTTCCACATTTATGTTGATCGTAATCGTGTCGAGCCTTTTTTATTTTGATCCAGTTCTTACGCTCGTCACTATTGCTGGATTTGGCCTCATATATGCATTGGTGGTGAGGGTGACGCGTAGGCGCTTATTGCGTGACAGTCAGGTGATCGCGACAGAGGGGACAAAGCTGATTCGGGTATTGCAAGAGGGATTGGGCGCTATCCGCGATATTCTGATTGATGGCTCGCAAGACAGCTATTGTAGTGAGTACCAGGACGCTAACCGAGCTCTTTGTAGTGCGCAGGCGAGGCTTCGGTTTTTCGGGCAAAGCCCCCGTTTTGTCTTGGAAGCATTGGGGATGTTGTTGATCGCTGTTTTAGCGTACAACCTTGCTATTCAGGAGAATGGTCTTGCAACGGCCTTGCCTATATTGGGGGTCTTGGCCATGAGCGCTCAGCGCTTGATGCCTGTGCTACAGCAGGCCTATGGAGCTTGGGCCTCAATTCAAGGCAGTAAGGCCTCCTTACTGGAGGCGCTGGTTTTTCTTGAGCAACTCATGCCAGACAATGCGGAGAGCCCTGTTTCTCCACTTCCCTTTGAAAAGTCGATCGTTCTGCGTGATGTCTGTTTTCGCTACGATTCAAGCGCTAAATGGATTTTAAATGGCGTCAATCTGACAATTCAGAAGGGGCAGCGCGTTGGTTTTATCGGGACGACAGGAAGCGGAAAAAGTACCTTGCTTGATATCGTGATGGCCTTGCTGGAACCGACCAGTGGCGTCTTGGAGGTGGATGGGAGGGCGGTGACGGCGGCCAATCACCGAGCCTGGCAAGTGCATTTGGCGCATGTGCCACAGTCTATATTTCTTTCGGATGGTACCGTCGAGTCTAATATTGCCCTAGGTGTGCCATCGGATGACATCGATGAACTGGCCGTACGTGATGCCGCTAGACGGGCATGCATGTCCGAGGTAATTGAGTCAATGCCGATGCAATATCAGACAACTGTTGGAGAGCGTGGGGTTCGTCTGTCTGGCGGGCAGCGACAGCGCATAGGGGTTGCGCGGGCTCTGTATAAAAAAGCAGACGTTATTGTCCTCGATGAGGCGACTAGTGCGCTAGATTATCAAACCGAGGCAGCTGTGATGGAGGAAATTGAGGGGCTCGATAAGCACCTTACAGTTTTCATTATTGCTCACCGACTCACTACCCTAAAAAACTGCTCTCTCGTTGTCCGCTTGAGCGATGGTCGTATTGAGCAAACGGGGACATATGAAGAGATCGTGCGGTCTTGAACCTATTGAGAGCCTGCCTCTATTGAACAGACGCTAAGCGCTGTTTGCTGAGTTGGGTCTGATTAACTGATCTTGGCATTTGAACGAATGAAGATACTGATTACTGGTGCAGATGGTTTTATTGGGTCACACTTGACCGAGGCCTTGGTACGGGCGGGCCACACTGTTCGCGCTTTCACTCTCTACAACTCCTTTAACTCGTGGGGCTGGCTCGATCACTGTGCCGCAGATGTGAAGGGCCAGTTTGAGGCTTTCTCAGGCGATATTCGCGACCCCTACGGCGTCAAAACGGCGATGGAGGGATGCGATGTTGTTCTACACCTTGCGGCACTGATTGCTATTCCGTATTCATACCACTCACCTGACACTTATATTGATACGAATATCAAAGGGACATTGAATGTCCTGCAGGCAGCTCGCGAGCTAGGTGTGAAGCGCGTGATTCACACCTCTACCAGCGAGGTGTACGGGACGGCACGTTTTGTTCCGATTACGGAGGAGCACCCTCTTCAAGGTCAGTCGCCTTACTCGGCAAGCAAGACCGGTGCAGATCAGCTAGCCTATTCCTTTTACGCCTCATTTGGCTTGCCGGTGGTGATTGTGCGTCCTTTCAACACCTATGGCCCACGGCAATCCGCCCGTGCTGTTATCCCAACCATCATTACGCAGATCGCAAATGGGAAGCGCCAGATCAAGCTGGGCGCCGTATCCCCCACGCGCGACTTCAACTATGTTCAGGATACGGTCGGCGGTTTCATTGCAGCCATGAATGCAGAGCAAGGGCTGGGTGAGGTGGTCAACTTCGGCAGTAATTTCGAAATTTCGATTGGCGACACAGCCGCGTTGATCGCTGAAACAATGAATGTCGAGGTTGAGATCGTGACTGACGAAAATCGTCTGCGCCCGGGTAACTCGGAAGTCGAGCGTCTTTGGGCTGACAACACAAAGGCACGCCAGTTGTTCGGCTGGAGCCCGGCTTATGCAGGTCGTGACGGTTTCAAGCGCGGACTGGCAGAAACGGCCGAATGGTTTTGTTACCCCGAAAATCTACGGGGATACAAGGCCGACATTTACAACATATGAGTCCAGATAAGCCCCTCCGCATTTCCGACAACCTGCCGCAACAGGTTGTCGCAGCACTGCGCACTGTGTGTGGTGATAACAGTGTTGCTTTGCATGCACCCCGCTTCAAGGGCAGCGAATGGGTATACATCCGTGACTGCCTTGATTCGACCTTTGTGTCATCGGTCGGCGCGTATGTCGATCGTTTCGAAGCCGATCTGGCCGCCTACACCGGCGCCAAACACGCCGTAGCGGTGGTCAACGGTACTGCGGCACTGCATGTGGCCTTGCTGCTTGCCGGTGTTCAGCCCGGTGATGAGGTGCTGGTTCCAGCGCTGACCTTTGTGGCAACCGCAAATGCAGTGCGATATTGCAACGCCACGCCTCACTTCGTTGACAGCAATGAAGCGACCTTGGGCATAGATCCCGAGGCCTTACGTGATTGGCTGGGGCAGACTACCGAACAACGCGGTAGTCTTTGTATCAATCGTGAAACTGGAAAAGTCATCCGTGCGCTTTTGCCTATGCATACCTTCGGGCATCCGTGTGCAATGGACGCTTTGCAAGCGCTTGCGAGCGACTTCGGACTGGTGGTGGTTGAGGACGCAGCGGAGTCGCTGGGTAGTTGGTATGGCGATCGACACACCGGTACGATAGGTCAGATTGGGACGCTCAGTTTCAATGGCAACAAGATCATCACCACTGGCGGCGGCGGCGCTATTCTGACGAACGATACAGCCATTGCGCGCCGAGCCAAACACTTGACGACGACCGCCAAAGTGCCACATCGTTGGGAATATGAGCATGACGAGGTCGGGTTCAACTACCGTATGCCCAATCTCAATGCTGCACTTGGTTGTGCCCAGCTGGAACAGATGCCGGCATTCTTGGCGTCGAAGCACCGTCTCCATGCACGCTATCAGGAAGTGTTTTCCAGCATCGCGGGTGTAACCCTGGTGGGGGAGCCGGCGCAGACTCGCAGCAATTACTGGCTGCAGGCGCTTTTGCTTGATCCAGTTGCCGCAGTACAGCGAGATGCCATTCTGGCCGCTACGAACGATGCTGGTTATATGACTCGACCCACATGGCGCCTCTTGCATCAATTGGCGCCTTATCGTGATTACCCGCGGGCACCATTGCCTGTCACCGAGTCCCTGGAGCAGCGTTTGATCAATATTCCCAGCAGCGCGGATATCGCATGAAGGCCTTGTTGCTCATCGGTGGCGGAGGGCACTGCCGGTCGTGCATAGATGTCATCGAGACCAGTCAGCATTACGTCGTTGCGGGTGTTGTGGATCGGGAAGCTCAAGCAGGAGCGACCGTACTTTCCTATTCGATACTCGGTAACGACGACGACCTGCCGCAACTGCTGAAAAAATACCCCGCTGCATTGATAACAGTAGGGCAAATCAAGAGTGCGGAGAGCCGGATTCGTTTATTCAAGCGACTAAAAACCCTGGGAGCAGAGTTGCCCAGTGTGATTTCTTCTCACGCCCATGTGTCACGACATGCATTGGTGGCAGCGGGGTCGGTGGTGATGCATGGCTCGATTCTCAATGCATCTGCCTCGGTGGGAGAGAACTGTATTATCAATAGCCAGGCATTGATTGAGCATGACTGTGTGGTCGAGTCGAATTGCCATATATCGACTGGCGCAAAGCTGAATGGAAATGTGCATGTCGAAAGCGGTTGCTTTATCGGTAGCGGTGCCATCGTACGAGAGGGCGTTCGCATTGGCGCCAATAGTCTTATCCAGGCCGGCTCGGTTGTCTTGTCGGATGTATTGGCCGGTACGGTTTTTCGGGGGCAGGCATGAGTAACGGCAAGACATTGATCATCGCGGAAGCGGGTGTAAATCACAATGGCGATATCGAGCTTGCGAAGCGCATGATCGATGTTGCGGCGGAAGCGGGCGCTGACATTGTCAAGTTTCAAACCTTCTGTGCAGATCGTCTGGTTACGAAGATTGCTGCAAAGGCTAGTTACCAAGTTGCCTCGACGGGTGCTGAGGAGTCACAATATGAAATGTTGCGCCGTCTCGAGCTCAGTCCGGCCATGCACGAAATACTCATAGCACATTCCGCCAAGCGCAATATCGAATTCATGTCCACCGCATTTGACGAGCAAAGTGTCGATTTGCTGTGCGGTTACGGCCTGAATCGTTTCAAGATCCCGTCTGGCGAAATTACAAATCTGGCCTATTTGCGCCATATAGCCAAGGTTGCCGGAGAAGTGATCATCTCTACCGGCATGTCCACCCTCGATGAGATTGGCGCCGCCATAGCCGTATTTGAGGGGAATGGCGTGCCGCGCGCACTAATCACTGTGCTGCATTGCACGACCGAATATCCGACACCTTTTAATGATGTCAATCTACGCGCCATGCGGACGATAAGCGAAACCTTCGGCGTTCGCATTGGCTACTCTGACCATACCATCGGCATCGAAATACCGATTGCAGCCGTGGCGCTGGGGGCCAGCATCATCGAGAAGCACTTCACTCTGGACAAGACCATGCCCGGGCCGGACCATCAGGCCAGCTTGTGCCCTGCTGAATTGAAAGCCATGGTGGCGGCGATTCGCGGCATCGAGTCGGCCATGGGCAACGGCGTCAAAACGCCCAGCCCGGCAGAGGCGAAGAACTTGGGGGTCGTACGAAAATCGCTGGTCGCAGTTAGATCAATCGAAGCAGGGGAAATATTCAGCATGGATAACATTGGCGCCAAGCGGCCAGGGACCGGGATTTCGCCTATGCGCCTTGACGAAGTGCTGGGAGTCCCAGCATCCCGCAGCTTCGCTGCCGATGAGTTAATCGAACTATGAAGCGCAAAATCTGCGTCGCTACCGGTACTCGTTCCGAGTATGGACTGTTGCGCTGGGTCATGGATGCAATTCAAAAGGATCCGGCGCTGGAACTGCAGGTAATTGCTACTGGCATGCACCTGTCACCGGAGTTTGGCCTGACCTACCGCGAGATCGAGGCCGACGGGTTTGCGCTTAATAGAAAGATCGAGATTCTGACCAGCTCTGATACTGCTGTCGGAATTTCTAAATCCATGGGTTTGGGCCTGATTGGCTTTTCCGAGGCGTTTGTCGACCTGCAGCCCGACTTGTTATTGATTCTCGGCGATCGTTACGAGATTTTTTCGGCCGCTGCCGCAGCCATGGTAGCCTGCATCCCGATTGCGCACTTGCATGGCGGAGAAGCGACCGAAGGCCTGATTGACGAAGCAATTCGACATTCTGTGACCAAGATGTCTCACTACCATTTTGTGGCGACTGAGGCTTATCGTCAGAGAGTGATTCAACTTGGCGAAAACCCCGACCGCGTACAACTAGTCGGTGGCTTGGGGGTTGATAGCATCAGCCGAGTCGAACTGATGAGTAGGGCAGAACTGGAACACTCGCTGGATTTTAAGTTCGGGCAGAGGAACTTACTGGTTACCTTCCACCCGGTCACGCTTGAGCGCGGTTCCGCCGCAACACAAATGCAGGCGCTACTGGATGCAGTGGATCAACTGCAAGACACCAACATAATCTTCACTTTGCCAAACTCCGACACAGGGGGGCGTGTGGTTATCCAGATGATCGAAGCGTTTGTGCAAAAGCGGCCGCATGCCAAATCTTTCCCATCTTTGGGGCAAAAACGCTATCTTTCATGCATCGCACAAGTCGATGGCGTCGTTGGCAACTCATCCAGCGGTTTAATCGAGGTGCCCAGTTTCAGAAAGGGCACGATCAACATCGGCGACCGTCAAGCTGGCCGCCTGCGCGCTGAGAGTGTGATTGATTGCGCACCGACACGGACAGACATCGCGGCTGCATTTCAACGGCTGTATTCACCAGAGTTCCAAACCTCCTTGGCGAGCGTGAGAAATCCTTATGGCGAGCCCGGCGCTAGTGAAAAAATTGTCAACGCAATCAAGCAAGTAGACCTGACGAATATCCTCAAGAAGCGGTTTTACGACCTGCCGGGCTCATGCGCATAGTCTTTATCGGGACCGTGGCATTTTCTCTGCGCACACTGGAGCATTTGATCGCCGCAGGGGCTGATGTTGTTGGGGTCTGCACAAAGCGGATTTCATCCTTCAATGCCGATTTCGCTGATCTGGCACCAGTTTGTCAGCGGAATGAGATCCCTTGCCAATATGTGGATGACATCAACTCGCCGGAGACACTGGCCTGGATACGTGAGCGTACGCCGGATGTGATTTTCTGTTTCGGTTGGTCTTTCCTTCTCAAGCAAGGTCTGCTGTCCTTGGCGCCGCTGGGAGTGGTGGGTTATCACCCTGCGGCGTTACCAACCAATCGTGGTCGCCACCCCTTGATCTGGGCTCTTGCGCTTGGACTCAAAAAAACGGCATCCACCTTCTTCTTCATGGATGACGGTGCAGATAGTGGTGACATTGTTTCGCAGCACGAAATCGTAATCGACGAGAGCGATGATGCCGCTTCCTTGTACGCGAAAGTCACCGCATCCGCCTTGCAACAGTTGGATGAGTTTGTTCCGGCATTGACTGAGGGGCGACACTCCCGGCTGAAACAGTCCTCCGAGCTTGCCAATTACTGGAGAAAGAGAGGCCCGGCGGACGGATTGATTGATTGGCGGATGTCCTCTCGCGCCGTATTCAATCTTGTGCGCGCATTGACGCGGCCATATATCGGCGCCGAATTTTCATGGCAAGGAACGACAATCAAAGTTTGGAGGGCTGAGTGTGTCGACAGCATCGCTGCCAACCTGGAGCCCGGCAAGGTGTTGGCAATTCAAAATGGAGCTGCATTAATCAAGTGCGGCGAAGGGGCTATCCGACTTCTAGAAACCAGCCCTGACTTTACCGCAAGCGTAGGCGAGTACTTATGAAAACAATTGTCGTTGCCCCCCATCCGGATGATGAAATCCTAGGTGCTGCAGGTACGCTCTTGCGCAGAAAGTCCGAGGGAGGGAAGATCGCATGGGTGATCGCGACTTCGATCTCAACTAAAACAGGATGGGCCGCGGAAAAGGTTGATTCGCGCAAACGCGAGATTGCCGAAGTTGCCAGTCTGCTCGGTTTTGACAAGGTTTATCAACTCGACTTTCCCGCGACACTGCTGGATCAGGTACCCATGGGGGAGCTGGTAGCTGCCGTCTCATCGGCTTTTTCCGATTTCCAGCCGAACGAAGTCTTGCTACCACATTTGTCAGATGTGCATACTGATCATCAGGTTATGTGCAAGGCAGTTGCCAGTTGCACAAAGTGGTTTCGCTACCCATCCATCAATCGCGTGATGGCGTACGAAACGCTTTCTGAGACTGATTTCAGTGTTGGTGGCTTTGACCAGTTCAGGCCCAATGTGTTTGTGGATATTTCCCCTTTCTTGGAGGCCAAGCTGCATGCGATGAGCGTATATGCCTCCGAGCTCGGCGAATTTCCGTTCCCCCGGAGTCGCGAGGCCATACGCGCACTGGCTTCATTGCGTGGAAGCGCATCTGGGTTCATGTCTGCTGAGGCTTTCGAGTTACTGAAAGAGCGCGTATAAATAAATGACGGAGTCAGCACAAATGCCGGACGCGCAAGCGTTCTGGAAAAAAGCACTGTTGATCCAAAACGCCAGCATCAAAGACGCGATTCGTTGCCTTGATGCATCTTCCTTGCGTATTGTTGTTGTGATCAACAAACAAGGCAAATTCGAAGGCACCATTTCAGATGGGGATATCCGGCGCGGACTGCTCAAGGGGCTGGATCTAAGCAGCCCGATTGAGAGCGTGACACATCGAAATGCGCTGGTGGTTCCCCCATCGTTCGGGCGCGACATGGTGTTGCAGTTGATGCGCTCCAACCAGCTGCAGCAAATACCGGTGGTGGACGAGCAACAGCGTGTGGTGGGCCTGCATCTCTGGAGCGAGATAACCACGCCACCTCCGCGTGACAATCTGATGGTTATCATGGCAGGGGGAAAGGGAACGCGGTTGATGCCGCATACCGAAAATTGCCCCAAGCCCATGGTGCTTGTTGCGGGAAAGCCGATGCTCCAGCACATCATAGAGCGCAGCCAACAGGAGGGCTTCAACCACTTTGTGCTGGCTATCAACTATCTTGGCCACATGATTGAAGAGTATTTTGGCGATGGATCCCGGTTTGGTGTCAAGATTGACTATCTGCGGGAGCAGGCATCTCTTGGCACGGTGGGCGCGTTGAGTCTGTTTGCACGGCGACCTGAAGCCTCCTTTGTTGTGACAAATGGTGACGTGATCACGGATATTCGCTATGGTGAGCTCCTCGATTTTCATGTTCGCCATGATGCAACCGCGACCATGGCCGTCCGCGACCATGAATGGCAGCACCCGTTTGGTGTTGTGCAAATCGATGGTGTGGATATTGTCGGCTTCGAGGAGAAGCCCATTGCTCGTACGCACATCAATGCCGGGGTGTACGCATTGTCTCCAGGCGCCCTGGACGTTCTGATTCACGGCGAGCATTGCGACATGCCGACACTGTTTGAACGCCTCCAGACCAAAACCATGCGTACCGTTGCCTATCCCATGCATGAACCCTGGCTGGATGTCGGTAAGCCAGAGGATTTGAAGCTGGCCAGGGATCAGAGCGAAAAATTGCAGCGTGAGCAGGCTTGATACCTTGATTGATCGAATTCTGATTGTTGGTCTCGGCAGTATCGGTCGGCGGCATCTCGGGCTGGCCCGCGACCAATTCCCGGATGCCGATATCCGCATCCTCAGGCATGCGGTGCACGATGATGTTCCGCTGCATGCGAATGGCTGCTTCTCAATGCTTGATGAGGCACTTGCCTTCTCGCCGCAATTGGCCGTGATTGCCAGCCCCGCGCCCTTTCATGCTGCAGTGGCGCAGGCACTGGCAAGCGTTGGCTGTCATCTGCTTATCGAAAAACCACTTGCAGATACCTGGCGTGCGGCCGCACTACTGGTCAAGCAAGCCAAGACGTGTAGGCAGATTTTTCTGCTGGGCTATAACTTGCGTTATTTGCCGTCCTTGCAGCGATTCAGGCAATCCTTTAACGATGGCCTCATTGGCCGGGCCATGTCGGTGCGTTGTGAAATAGGACAGTATCTGCCAAGCTGGCGGCCAGCCATTGATTATCGGAAAAGTGTTTCTGCTCGGCGTGAATTGGGCGGCGGCGTGTTGCTCGAGCTGAGCCATGAACTGGATTATCTATGCTGGCTTTTTGGCGAGGCACACTGGGTCAGGGCAACTCTTGCGAGGCAGAGCGATCTGGCCATTGATGTCGAAGATACTGCCCATCTAACCTTGGGCTTTGGAGAGCAGAGCCGCCCATTGATTGCCGCACTCACCCTTGATTTCATTCGGCACGATACGACCCGCCAATGCACCATTATTGGTAAAACGGGTAGTCTGCGCTGGAATGCGATCAGCGGTAGTGTCGAACATTACCCCGCTGGAGCGGGTGCTTGGGAGTCACTCTTTGTGCAGGAGCCGGAGCGGAATCAAAGCTATTTGGCTGAGTGGCAACATATGGTTGCTTGCATGGAGGGGCAGGAGCAGCCTTTGGTGACCGTGCATGACGGATTTCACATTCTCAAGATCATAGAGGCCGCACACCATTCATCCCGTGCTGCGGGTGTTCAGGTTTCGGTAGGCGATATTCAGGAATGATTCAAGCATGAGTACGGTTGGCTTCATCTTTGCGCGCGGAGGCTCCAAGGGCGTGCCGGGCAAGAATATCCGCCCTTTGGGCGGCAAGCCGCTGATTGCCTGGTCGATAGAGCAGGCATTGGGAGTCCGCCGTATAGAGCGTGTCGTGGTTTCGACAGACTCTCCCGAGATTGCCGATGTCGCGCGCGCATTTGGCGCTGAGGTGCCATTTCTGCGGCCATCCCATCTCGCGCAAGATGACAGTCCCGAGTGGCTGGCATGGCGCCATGCGCTTGAATACTTGCGCGATCAGGAAGGGTGCTTGCCAGACACCATGGTTTCGATTCCAACAACCGCACCTTTGCGCTTGCCGGTTGATCTTGAAAACTGCCTGGATGAGTACGAGAAGGGTATTGCGGATGTCGTTGTCACCGTCACCGATGCGCATCGCAGTCCGTATTTCAACATGGTTACCCGGCACAACGATGGACATGTCAGTCTCGTGATACCCCCGACATCGGGCATCAGCCGTCGTCAGGATGCGCCGGTCGTTTATGACATGACAACCGTAGCCTATGTGCTGAATACCCATTTCGTTCTTCAGCACACTGGCCTCTTTACGGGGCGGGTACATGCTGTGCATGTACCGGTCGAGCGTGCCCTCGATATTGATACGCCGCTTGATTTCAGGATGGCAGAAATGCTGATCGCAGAGCGCACAGCAATTGCCGCAAGTGGCCTTCGGGAAGGGGAAAACGTATGAGCAACACAGGGTCGCAAGCATCGTTTGACCTTTCAGGAAAGGTTGCCGTCATCACTGGCGGTGCCGGCATTCTTGGGCAGCACTTCTGTCGAGGTGTCGCTAGCGCCGGTGCAAACGTGGCGGTTGTCGACGTGGATATTGACAAGGCATGCACGCTGGCCAGTGATCTTCAAAAAGATTTTGGAGTTCGGGCGCTTGGTGTTCGCTGTGATGTGGCAAATCCAGCATCTGTTGGGAACATGGTGGACACGGTCTGCCAGGAGCTTGGGCAAATCAACCTGTTGCATAACAATGCTGCCAGTAAGTCCGACAATCTGGATGCGTTCTTTGCCCCCTTCGAAAACTACAGTCTGGATGAGTGGCGGAAAGTTATGGCCGTCAATATTGACGGCATGTTCCTAGTTGCTCAGGCAGTAGGGCGGAAAATGATTGAGCGAGGAACTGGTGGCAGCATCGTGCAGACTGCATCGATTTATGGCGTGATGGCGCCTGACCAGCGGATTTACGAGGGTTCTTTCTACCTTGACCGGCCGATCAATACACCGGCTGCTTATAGCGCTTCCAAGGCAGCGGTGATAGGTTTGAGTCAATATCTAGCTACCTACTGGGCGAGCAAGGGAATTCGTGTTAACACGCTGACCCCTGGGGGCACCGAGAGTGGCCAGAACGAGGAATTCAAGCGTCGTTACTCTGCGCGCATCCCGATGGGCAGAATGGCCGCACCCTCTGAGATGGTGGGGGCCTTGCTCTATTTACTTTCGGATGCATCAAGCTATGTCACAGGCCAGAACATTTTGGTCGATGGCGGCTTGAGTGCCTGGTAACACTGTGTATTTTTACATAAACGAAAATGGAATTTAACAAGAGCTATACGCAGTATTGGGAGTCTGCTGTTCAGCAGTCAGTTGATGGAACTGCAATCGCCGGCTTGAATGATGCTGATCACTTTTTGTCCCCTTTGGGTCTGAGTGAAACTGACCGGATTCTTGATTTGGGCTGCAGTACAGGGAGAATGTGTGCGGCATTGACCCGCTATTCAGATTCTGTTTATGGAGCGGAGCCCGATAGTTATGCGGTTGACAAAGCTTCAGCACTGCCATACCAGGAGGTTCGTCAGGGGACCGCTGAGGCAACAGGCTATCCTGCTGAGTTCTTTGATTTTGTATTCTGTTGGGCTGTTTTCGATGTTGTCGACCATGTTGATGGCCTGTCCGAGATCAACCGCATCCTCAAAGACGGAGGCCGCTTTCTGATTACCTGTAAAGCGGATAACTATGACCCTGAGGATGTCTTGGCATTTAAGGCCGAGAAAAATGCCTTTTTAAAGGGCTTTCCGAACAAGTTCACCAATCTCGCGCTGCTCTGCCGCCAACTCGGGACGTTCGGGTTCGAGCTGACTCAGCTGGTCACATTCCCGCGCAGGGGCGACATGGGGCTGCTGAAATACACCCGCCAGCGTGTGGCTGAGTCGCCTCTCGGAGAGGTGATCAAAGGTTACGAATACTTGATGGTCGCAAAAAAAAAATCAATACCAGCTAGCCTCAAAAAGGATGTCGGCGTGCCGCTGGACGGGCAGTTCTCTGCAACTGCAAAGACGCTGGCAGCGCACGCAGGCTATGCCTCCGTCAAAGAGTATTTTGAATCGATCGGGATTGATTGAGCGTGACTGATAAAAAGATACTTTATGTTGTGCATTGCATTGACACTGAGGGCCCGCTCAATGAGTCGCTCATTGCAACATTTGATCGACTGCAATCGATTTTCAATATCGAGCTTGAGCCCACTCGGGAAAACCTTCAACTTATCCAGAATCGTCAGATCGATCTTGGCGGTCAAGAGGAGGCCGTCGCCAAATGCTTTTCACCAGAACTGCTGAAATACAACCGGAGCTGGGGTGACATTGATGCAATGCTGTCCGAGCTCCTGTCGGCGGAATTTCGCTTGCAACAGCCGGATGACTTTGGTGGCGGCTGGGTCTACTCCTGGCACTGTATGGACCATGTCGGGCTGTCGGATAATCCGCGCCGTAAGGATTTTGGTTACGGCAATATTTTCAGCTACTACCAGGAAAAGCTGCGCGACTCTGGAAGCACGGGGGATGAGATCAACTGGCATTTTCATCCGCTGTCGTTAGTGCGCAACCCCTTGCATGCGGCAACCAGCTACGTGAACAGCTTTGATGTGTTGACGCAGATTCTTTGCCGACGCGTGCTGGATGAGAGCTGGTTCCCGGTGGTAAACCGCCCGGGGTTTCATGCTGAGCGCCCTGACTCGCATGCCTTCCTCGAGCAGTGGCTGCCATTTGACTATGCCAATCAGTCCGGTGCCGGTGTGGTTAACCAACCGGATCTTTCTTTTGGCCGCTTTGGGGACTGGGAGCGTGCATCCACCAGCTGGCGCGGCTACCAGCCTCACCATGATGATTATCAGCAGGAAGGACAGTGCCGCCGCCGCATTTTCCGTTGCCTGAATGTGGGAACCAGATTCCGTGCCTTGACGGAGCGTCATGTAGGTGAGGCATTCACCGAGGCGGATTCAAATGGTGCGGCGATATTAGCATTTGCCGATCATGACTACCGAGATATTCGCCCTGATGTTGAGGCCGTAATAGCCCTCTTGAAAACCGTCAGAAGGGACTATCCTGATGTGCAGATCAAATATGCAGGCGCTGAAGCCGCTGCAGTTGCCCTGCTTGGCTTTGAAAAAAAGCCTCAGCTTGAGTTGACGCTGAGCTTCGCATCCAATCGTCTTATCGTGGAAACATTAGCGGGGCAAGTGTTCGGTCCGCAGCCCTTCCTCGCTATCAAGACCAGAGAGGGGCGATATTTCCATGACAACTTGGATGTTATAGAACCATACCAAAAGTGGTCATACGTCCTTGATGATCAAACCATCCCTCTCGAACAGGTCCTCAAAATCGGAGTCGGTTCTGCGGGCGCACACGGGGGCTACTCAGTCGCCGTTCACTCGATGCTGTGAGGTTGCGCCAGTTTTTCCAATGAGAGCAAATCTTGTCGTTTCAAACTGCACAGAGCTGTGGATAGAGGGTGTCGAAAAGTATCAGTTCTTGACCGAGAATTGCCGTGACTATGCGATTGCCAGCGGAGTGCGCCCCGAGCAATGCCTGAGCGCGCCAGGGCCCATAGTGAGCACGAAGGGCTCGATCGAATTTATCGAGAGCTACCTCACCAGACTGTTACCCGTCATTGCGGGCAAATTGGCTCAGCGGCATGGCCATGGAGACTCGTTCTGGAGGCGGGTAATTTTTTTCTATTTGCGCGATCTGATCGGCAGCGCATATACAGTCTTTGAGCAAGTAGAGACGGTATTTGATCCGGCCGCACATGAGTTGCGAATTGCCTCCCTGCCTGACAAGGTGCCCTTGTATGGGGTGAGTGCGACTCTCGAAGATGGTTTGTACTGGGGTATCACTGACGAAGGGCGAGAGTATTACGCTGCGGAGTATTTCCGGCTTTTTTATCCCGGCACATTTGACGAGTCGCCGTTGCGAAGGAAGCAATTTTCTCTAACGTCACCTGAGCAAGGGACGAGATCAATTGTCGGTGTGGTCAGAGATGCTGCCAAGGCAATCTTGAGGCGTGGCAGCAGCCGTTTGCGCGTGATGGTGACCAATGCTCAGTACGAACAAGCCCTGGCAAAAAAAATGTTCTTGCGCAGCTTTGGAGGGGTATCGATTCATCACACGGTTCCATCCCTCAAAAGCCTTTTCGAGGAGAGATATGCCTTTGATCCCGTTCTGCGCAAGGATATCGCTCAGCCGCTGACCTCAAGTCAGGAGCGGTTCGAGCAATATCTCGGGCGCTGCCTTGAGACCTCGCTCCCCTGGGCTCTTGCAGAAGGCTTTGATCATTCGTACGCGTTTTATCGGGATTTCTGGGCCGGCTTCCCGCGTTTGCAATATGTCATATCGGAAAATCTGTATCAGCAAGATGCCTTGCCGCGTGCCGTGTGTGCATTGCAGGGCGTGGAGCTCGTCACCCTTCCGCATTTTTTCCCGCTCGAAATTTATGCTGCAGCCACGCTTAATCGTTTGCAGGAACAGGACAGATTCATTGCGCGCGGGGCCGCGCAACTGTCACCGTTGGCAATCGGCAGCGGGACGATTTTCCCGTACTGCGTTGCCGACAGCACTGAGCAAAAAGACATTGATACACTGTACGTGACGACTGACTTTTATGCGTATTTCCAGCCGCTGCAGCAGTCGGCTGACGGTTGTGGTTATGAGGTGTTCAAGTGTTTCAAACAGTTTGTTGGCGCATTTCTGAGCTCGCTGCCTCAAGCGGCCATTGAAAAGATATCCCTTAAGAAACGCCCGCCGCCGCTGCTGGCTTCGCTACAGATGGACTATCCCGACGCAATGCGAGTACTGGATCCGTCACGCCCGGCGAAAACCTATATGGGCAAGGCGAAGCTGATAATTGTCGAGGGCATGTCTACCTCGCTGTTCGAGTCGCTGGCTTCCAATATCCCAACGATTGCATTCTGGCCAGCTGACCTTTACCACCTTGGATCGGGGTTTGAGGGCTATTTTTCTGCGCTTGAGGAGGCGGGCATTATTGTGCATGACCCACGCGAATTGGCGTTACAAGTGGAAACGGCACAGCGGGACCCTCATGCGTGGTGGTTCAATCCCGAGAGGCAAGCGGCCAGAGCGCGTTTTATGAACCAGAATCTGCACGACAATGAGCATGTTGAAAAAGTGCTGCTGGGTCTTGCAAAGGGCAAGTAAGTTTATCCACTGCTGGTCGGTCTGGGCAGCTAAGCTGTTGCGGACACATGCATTAAGCAGCCAACAAATCATCAATCCAATCTATTTCACTAATGGACGGTACCATGCTATCTAAGTCATCCATTCTGCTTACCGGCGGGACAGGCTCATTTGGGCACACTTTTGTCCCCATGACCTTGGCCAAGTACAACCCCAAGAGATTGGTAATCTATTCCCGCGACGAAATGAAGCAATGGGAAATGGCTAAGTTGTTCAAGGACGACCGCCGCGTACGTTTCTTCATTGGCGACATTCGTGACCGTGAGCGTTTGTACAGAGCCCTGGACGGCATTGATCATGTTGTGCATGCGGCGGCCACAAAGATTGTGCCGACGGCTGAATACAACCCGTTCGAGTGTGTCAAGACCAACATCATAGGCGCGATGAACTTGATTGATGCCTGTATCGACAAGGGCATCAAACGTGTCGTTGCCCTCTCTACCGACAAGGCAAGCAGTCCTGTTAACTTGTATGGCGCAACCAAGCTTGCATCAGACAAGATGTTTGTCGCCGGGAATTCCTATGCAGGTGGGCATGACACTCGGTTTGCCGTAGTGCGCTATGGCAATGTTATGGGCTCCCGCGGCTCTGTCATCCCTTTCTTTCTGAGCATCAAGGATGGTGGGACCCTGCCGGTGACCGATGCGCGCATGACCCGATTCATGATTACCCTTGAGCAGGGTGTCGAGCTCGTCTGGCATGCGTTTGAGGATATGCAGGGGGGTGAGATTTACGTCAAGAAGATTCCCTCGATGAACGTCACTGACATTGCCAAGGCAGTTGCGCCGGCCGCGCGACAGGAGTTCATCGGCATTCGTCCCGGGGAGAAGCTGCACGAACAGATGATCGGTGTCGAGGATGCCTTGCATACTTATGAGTACCCGGAGCATTTCAAGATACTGCCTGCCATTCACGGCTGGAGCAGCGACCCTTATCGGATCAAGGACGGCGTCAAGGTTAAAGATGACTTCATGTATGCCAGTGACAAAAATCAGGACTGGATGACAATCCCTCAGCTCGAACGCTGGATCGCGGCCAACGCTTGCAAAATCGGGGTGGCTTGATGGCCCATATGCCCTACGGACGCCAGGCAATCAGCGCCGCTGACATACAGGCGGTGTGTGATGTGCTCAAGTCGGACTTTCTGACGCAAGGACCGGTTGAGCCCCGGTTCGAGCAGGCTGTTGCTGATTATTGCGGCGTGGCTCATGGGGTGGCAGTCAACAGTGCAACCAGTGCGTTGCATCTGGCGTGCCTGGCGCTGGATGTTGGCCCCGGCGATATCGTGTGGACAACCCCAATTACGTTTGTGGCCAGTTCGAATTGCGCTCTGTATTGCGGTGCTGAAGTTGACTTTGTCGATATTGATCCGCAAACTTATAATCTCAGCGTCGAGCGGCTGACCGAAAAGCTTGTTACTGCCGAGCAACAAGGAAAACTGCCGAAAGTGGTTATTCCTGTTCACTTGTGTGGCCAGCCTTGCGATATGGCAGCAATTCATGCGCTGGGCCAGCGCTATGGCTTCCGCATTATTGAAGATGCCTCTCATGCGATCGGCTCGCGATACCAGGGCAAGCCCGTGGGGAGTTGCCAGTTCAGCGACATCACTGTATTTAGTTTTCATCCGGTGAAGATAATCACCACCGGTGAGGGCGGCATGTCTGTCACCAACAATGCAGGCTATGCCGAGAAAATGCGCCGCTTGCGCAGTCACGGCATCACTCGAGAAGCAGAGGAAATGACCGAGCCGCCGCATGGTCCGTGGTATTACCAGCAGATCGAGCTTGGCTTTAACTATCGCCTCACCGAAATGCAGGCCGCACTTGGCTTGAGTCAGATGCAATTGCTGGACAAGTTTGTGAGTGAGCGGCACAGGATTGCGGATCACTATGATGAGGCGCTGGGTGCATTTCCGGCCATCGTGCGCCCGTGGCAGCACTCAGGCAGTTACTCAGCGCGCCATTTATATGTAGTGCGAGTCCCTGCTGCCAAGCATCACGCTGTTTTTACACGTATGCGTGAACTTCAGATTGGTGTCAATCTTCATTACATCCCGGTATATCTACAGCCTTACTACAGGGCACTCGGATTTTCCGCAGGCTACTGTCCTGCGGCTGAGACCTACTATTCCGAGGCGATATCGATACCAATATTCCCAGCCCTTACAGCGCAGCAACAGGCTACGGTGCTCAATGCGCTGACAGAGGGGATGGCAGCGTGAGACTTGCTGTCATCCCGGCGCGAGGCGGCAGCAAGCGCATTCCCAGGAAGAACATTAAAAGCTTTGCCGGCAAGCCGATTATTGCATGGTCGATCGAGGCAGCATTACAAAGTCAGTGCTTTGATCATGTCATTGTCTCTACAGATGATCACGAGATCGCCGAAGTTGCGCAACAGCGCGGTGCAAGCGTTCCCTTCATGCGGCCCGCGACGCTGGCTGATGATCATACGGCAACGATTCCTGTCGTTCGTCATGCAATAGAGTGGTTCACGGCAGAGGTCATGGAGCCTGCCGAAGTGTGCTGCATTTATGCAACTGCGCCGTTTGTCCAGCCCGAGGACTTGCAGAAGGGGCTTGAGTTGCTGGTAGCAGCATCCGATTGCAATTACGCATTTTCCGTTACAAGTTATCCATTCCCGATACAGCGAGCTATCCGTATTACGGACGGTGAGCGGGTGGAAATGTTCAATCCCGAGCATTTCAATACACGCTCTCAAGACCTGGAAGAGGCGTGGCATGACGCTGGCCAGTTCTACTGGGGATGGGCCCGGTCCTGGGTGGCCGGAGAGCCAGTGTTTTCACCAAAATCTGTTCCGCTGCGGCTGCCCCGCCAACGCGTGCAGGATATCGACACCCTCGAAGATTGGTCTCGCGCAGAGTGGCTGTTTAGGGCAATGCAAGAGTTGCCCTGAGTACCGTGTCATTGAGCATTGCTTTTCGTGTTGATGCATCACTGCAGATTGGAAGCGGACACGTTATGCGCTGTCTGGCACTCGCCAGTACTTTATGTGCGGAAGGGGTGCGCTGCATCTTCATTTGCCGTGAGCATCCGGGCAACTTGATTGACCTGATTATCCGCGAGGGGCATGAGGTTTTGCGACTGCCAGCGCCGGATCTGACACTGACAACAGCACAGGACAAGTGGCTTGGCGCCAATTGGCATACCGATGCAGAGCAGACATTGACTGCACTGAGAGGGATGCATCACGATTGCTTGGTGGTAGATCACTACGCGCTTGATGCGCGCTGGGAGCAAGAACTTCGGCAATGTTGCGGGCGCCTGATGGTGATCGATGATCTAGCTGACAGGCCGCATGATTGTGATCTTCTTCTTGATCAGAATCTTGTTGCCAACCTGTACAAACGTTATGAGGCCCTCCTGCCTGAGAGTGGGGCGAGCTTACTCGGGCCCGGATACGCGCTACTTCAGCCAGCTTACGCGCCCTTGCATGAGCAAGCACGTCCGCGCAGCGGATATCCACAGCGTGTATTTGTGTTCTTTGGCGGCGTGGACCCGGACAACCTGACTCATACAACACTCACCGCGCTTTTGCAACTGGACCTGTCCAATATCCAGGTGGATGTTGTTGTCGCCGAGAAAAATCCGCATCGTGAAACCCTCGAGAGGCTGGTGCGTGATGTACCTAACATTCATTTGCATGGGCCTCAACCGACTCTGGCGCCAATGCTGTTTGCCGCCGACCTGGCCATTGGTGCCGGCGGCGCGACCAATTTGGAACGACTGTGCCTGGGCCTGCCTACCCTCGTTATTACACTGGCAGATAATCAGCGCGCGATTGCGGCTGAGTTGGATAAACGAGGTCTTGTGCGATGGCTCGGTGACAAGGACAACATCCGGGCGGATGCCTTGGCCACGCAAATCAGCGCGGTCTTGCAACAGCCCCTCGATGCATGGTCGGTAAGCTGCCTCCAAGTGGTGGATGGATTGGGTAGCCGCAGGGTTTGCTCTGCGCTGCTGGCTGATGAAAAAACCGTAATGATCGCCAGACTTGCGCGCCAGACTGATGAAGCGCAATTGCTTGAGTGGGCAAATGATCCACTGACGCGTCGCAACTCGTTTTCCAGCGCGCAAATTTCACCGGAGAGCCATCATCAGTGGTTTTCTAGACGTCTGAGCAATGCAGATTGCCAGATCTATCTGGTCGAAACAGATGCAGGACTGGCAGCTGGTCAGGTACGTTTTGAGCGCGCACAAGGCGCTTGGGAGGTGTATTTCACGCTGAGTCCCGTATTGCGTGGAAGAAGTTTGGGCACCCCTTTGCTTAAGACGGCCCTGGATGTCTTTATGCAGGGGCAGCCAGATGCCGTTATTTTTGGCCAGGTTAAGCCGGCCAACCGCGCATCGTGCCGCATGTTTGAAGCGTTGGGCTTTACTCTTGTGTCTGCTGCGGATGCAGATGTGGCAATTTATCAATCAAAACAGTTATGAGGCAGCCATGAAGATCGCCAATCGACTCATTGGACAGGATCACCCGCCGTTTATCATCGCCGAAATGTCGGGCAACCATAACCAGTCGCTTGAACGAGCACTGGAGATTGTGGACGCTGCGTCTGCGGCAGGGGCGCATGCATTGAAACTGCAGACCTATACTGCAGACACCATTACGCTGGATGTGAGCGAGGGTGAGTTCTACATTCAGGACAAATCCAGCTTGTGGGCGGGGAACAGCCTGCATCAGCTTTATCAGCAGGCCTACACCCCGTGGGAATGGCATGCGCCGATCTTCGAGCGCTGCCGGGAACACGGAATAATTTGCTTCAGCTCCCCATTTGATGAGAGCGCAGTGGATTTTCTGGAAACCCTGAATGCTCCTGCCTACAAGATTGCTTCTTTCGAGTTAGTGCACTTGCCGTTGATCCGCAAGGCTGCAGCTACGGGAAAGCCACTTATCATGTCCACCGGCATGGCCACAGTGACCGAAATTGATGATGCAGTTCGCACCGCCCGTGCTGCCGGCTGTACCGATCTGACCTTGCTTAAATGCACTAGCACCTATCCAGCGACGCCCGAAAACAGCAATCTGCGTACGATTCCGAGTATGCGCGAGACTTTCGGCTGCGAGATTGGGTTGTCAGATCATACGATGGGCGTAGGCGCTGCGATTGCAGCCGTTGCACTTGGTGCATCGGTGATTGAAAAGCACTTCACTCTGCGCCGTGCAGACGGAGGCGTCGATAGTGCTTTCTCCGTGGAGCCGGCTGAGTTGGCACTGCTTGTTGAAGAAACGGAAAGAGCATGGCTTGCCATGGGACAAGTCGCCTATGGCCCACGAGAGGCTGAGCTGAAGTCGCTTGCATTCCGGCGCTCTCTTTATATTGCCGAAGATATCAAGGCGGGCGATACGCTTACAGCCGAGAATCTGCGCTGCGTGCGGCCTGGCCTTGGCTTGCCACCAAAATTTTACGATTTGTTCATTGGACGCAAGGTGAATCAGGATGCCAAGAAGGGCACACCTTTGACCTGGCAAATGGTTGGCTGAGCGAGTTGCGTAACACTATGCATCCGATAACCAGGATTTGAGTTGTGATCGAGAAGTTAATCAGGCTGTTCTCCCGATACCCGAGTGTGCCAGGTGTGAGCCCGCGCAGCTTGGGGCTTTTGGCATGTGCTCGACCAAGGAGCACTAAGCCGACAGGTGTTCTGGCAATGCAGTCCGTATATGATCGATTTTATTTCCTGTTATTCGGTGCGATACGTGTACGTCTTGCCGAGCGAGTGCCTTTGCGCGCCGACTTGGTGATGACACAGTCGGTCAGCGGTGCAATCGGTACAGGCATGCTCGCCCACCTTAAAAGGTCGGCCCCCACTGCTTGGTTGCGATCTGCGCAATGGGTTCGAGCGTACGGGCTCTGGATAGATCGTACTGCCTATCGGTGTACAAGCTGGAGCCATCCCATCGCCGATATGCTGGCGTGGTTTCAGTCAAGGCATCTTTGGCAGTTATTGCAGCGACAAAGTGGTCAGTTTTCGTTAAAAATTAACGGCATTGAGATCGCCGACCTGCTGATTGATTCATATCTTCGGTTCAAGCCCTCCCCGGCCTTTTCGGTTCACGACACTTTTGTCAGGCGTTTAATTTGGCAGGCATTGCGTGATGAGCGGCAGGCACGTGCTTACTTTGAGCGTGTAAGGCCAACATGGTATCTATCTGCACACACAACCTATCTTGAGCAAGGTATTCCTGTCCGCGTTGCCTTGGCAACAGGTGTCGAGGTGTGGTCATTTGGCAATCTCAACGGGCTTGGAAAAAGGCTCAGCATTGAGGACTCTTTCCATACGCAAAATTTTTCGACCTACAGCCGTAGGTTTAATGAGCTTGATCGCCAAGATGATCGTCTTGCTCAAGCGCAAGTTCAATTAGAGCGACGTTTGTCTGGAAACATTGATTCTGCGACAAGCTACATGCGTCAGTCGGCATATAAAAATACAAACACGGAAGTAGCTCTGCCCCCCAGTCTGAAGGGTGCAGTTGTCGTCTTCTTGCACGACTTTTACGATAGTCCGCATGTTTACCCTGATTTTGTATTTAATGACTTCTGGGAGTGGATTAGCCTCACAATCACAACGTTACAAGCGGCGGGAGAGATATTTTTCCTGAAGCCGCATCCGAATCAAATCGCTCTGAGTGATGAAGCCTTGTCTGGCTTGCGGACGCAATATCCATTTTTGAACTGGTTGCCCATAAGCGCCAGCAATGTACAGTTGGCAAAAGCGGAGATTGCCTGTGGGGTCACTGTATATGGGACAGTCGCTCATGAACTGGCCTACTTGGGCATCCCAACGATCGGGTGTGCGCGGCACCCTCATCACACATTCGATTTTTGCAGAACCGCGAAATCTCGTGCTGAATATGTGGCGATGCTAAGTACCCCCAGAGTTTTGCCGTTGCCGATTACAGAAATGCAGAGGCAGGCCCTTATGTTTTACTACATGCATAATCTATATGGGACCGAGGCAGAGCGGGTCTTGGCCGATTCCTTCATTACCCTCTGGAAGGAGTGTAATTTTGGGGATGACCCTGAAGAGGTGATAATTGCACGCCTCAAGGCCTTTGCAGCACAACCCGGTTTTGATGCCTTTATTGACCTCTTGGCGAGCAAGGGCGCGGTGCGAGACTCTTAATGTATGCCACCTTTATCTAGTAAATACTTGTAAAAACATGAAAAAGTATATTCTTGTGGCGGCACATGGCATTTTCTTCTCGCTTGGAGTTATACAGTTTCTTGTTCGTGGCATAAACAGTGAACGTGCGCATCGAGCATTGATTTATCTCTTTTGCGCATCTGGAGGCTATTTCAATGCCTGGTGCAGTCGTATCATGAGTATGTGGCACAAACCTCTAGATCAGACCACGAAGAGTGGCATCATCGGCGATATGAACGGTGCTTCGGGTGCGGCGGCTTTACAGCAGTTGCAGGAAAAGGGATATGTAGTTTTCGAAAACGCCCTGCCCCCGGATGTTTGCCAGCGGCTAATGGATTTTGCCTTGACTACACCCGCCAATATTCGCGCAATGGATGGCGAGGTAAAACTCTCGGTTCCTCGCTCGGCTTTATATAGCGCCGAAAAGCCTGAAGCGGTTCGTTACGACTACAAGAGTGCTGATTTACTGTGTAATCCAGATGTACAGAACATCATGGCTGATCAGTCCATTCTAGCTTTGGCCGATGCTTATCTTGAGGCGCGCCCGAAGCTGGACGTTGTCTCAATGTGGTGGCATACACGCTTTCACTCGAGGGGGGATTCCGAGGCCGCACAGTTTTACCACTTCGATATGGATCGTGTGAAGTGGTTGAAAGTCTTTATTTACTTAACGGATGTGGGGCCAAATGACGGCCCCCACGCCTTCATAGCTGGCTCGCATCGGCCTGGCGCCATCCCACAGGATTTTTTGGATAGAGGCTATGTACGCTTGATGGATGATGAGGTATTCGCGTATTATGGGGAAAAGAGCGAAGTCAAGTTTCTGGCGCCGCGTGGTACTGTCATCATAGAGGATACGCGAGGTTTTCATAAAGGTAGCCCAGTGTCAGGCAATCCCCGCTTATTACTGCAAATGCAGTTGAGCAACTCTTTATTTGGGGCGAGTTACCCCAAAGCCTTCTTGCCTGGCCCAAAAACGCCAGCATTGGCAACGCAGCTCACCCGCGTTCCGGACGTATACAAAGCGTATTTGTAACACCAGATAAGGTGCATTTACGTAAGGTACCTCAGCACACACAGCGGGAAAATTGAAGCAATGAAAAAGTCGAGAAGACTGACCAAGCTTTGTTATGAAGTTTTGAAGATAGATCTCATTCGTAATTATTTTTGCTGGATGCGTTTCCAGTTCAAGAAAAAAAATATTAGGGTATTTGAGGCAATCGGCGATGAGATCGGCAAGGACACCATCGAACACAACATGGGCGCTCTCAGTAATCGCGCAGCCTATGGCATGGACAATCGAATGGCCTTACTGTTATATCCTTTGGCAGCGCTGGTGCGTGACATGGCACTGCCTAAGGTACTGATTGTTGGTCCGCGTACTGAAGATGACATTTTTTGGGCTAGATCGCTAGGTATGCTTGACGCGCGCGGTCTAGATCTTTTCTCGTATAGTGCAATGATCGATGTTGGTGACATGCATGCGACCCACTACCCGACCGGCGAGTTTGACGCAGTCATTTTAGGCTGGGTGGTGAGCTACAGCAGTGTGCCCAGTCTCCTGCTTCAAGAGTGTGAGAGGATTGTTAAGCCAGGTGGCTACCTGGGATTCGGTATCGAGTCGAATCCGGAACTTCGCGCGACGGGAGAGGCAAAGCCCCCACGGGCCAACTCTTTGAATTCCGCAAGTGATATTGCTGCGTTGACCACGGGGCAAATTGTTTTCATCTACGATCCTCAGCTTGAAACTCCGACCAACAACGCGGTGATCCTTAAGTTGGCTGACTGAACGGAGATACAATAAGAGATGAGTTACTTTACGATCATTAATTTGCCGACCTTCTTTGATGCACGTGGCGGGCTAACCGTTCTGGACGGTGCGCTGCCCTTCGAAATCAAGCGCACTTATTGGATTTATGGTGCGGATGGACAAGCACGTGGCGGGCATCGGCACAAGAAGACGCGGCAAGCTTTGGTTGCGGTCACCGGAGTAGTCTCGATATACATGAATGATGGGCGTCGTATTGAGACCGTGGTGCTTAATGACCCCGGTCAATGTCTGCTGGTTGAACCCAAAGACTGGCATACCATGACTTTCGGTCCGAGTTCGGTTCTACTCGTTCTCTCTTCAGAGCCGTACGACAGAGCAGACTACATTGACGACAAGTATGGCTAAACCCATTATCGAATACGAAAGCCTCGCGCGTACCAACAAGAAATGGATGGCGGACTTCGAGGCGGCAGCGTCGAGAGTGATCCGATCAGGTTGGTATGTTCTGGGGGTTGAGGTAAAAGCCTTCGAGGCCGAGTTTGCTGGGTACGTTGGCAGCCGACATTGTATCGGTGTAGCCAGTGGTCTTGATGCGCTTATTCTTTCGATCGAAGCGCTGGATATGCCCAAGCCCAGCGATATTCTGGTTGCTTCGAACACTTATATTGCCACGATCTTGGCAATTGTGAAGGCTGGTCATCGGCCAGTATTAGTTGAGCCGGTTTTAGAATCTTTCAACTTGGATCCGGCCCTTCTTGAACAGGCGATGACTACGGAAACCCGCGCGGTTTGTGTCACCCACTTGTTTGGAAAGCCTTGCAGGATGGATGCTATCACTGCTTTTACGCACAAACATGACCTGTTTTTAATTGAAGACTGCGCTCAATCACACGGCGCTACTCTGTCGGGAGTCATGACCGGAACGTTTGGAGACGCTGGTTGTTTCAGCTTCTATCCGACCAAGAATCTCGGGGCGTTGGGTGATGCCGGCGCAGTGGTGACAAATGACACTGCGCTCGCTGATCGCTTGCGTCATCTGCGCAACTATGGCTCCAAGATAAAATATGTTTATGAGTATCCGGGCGTCAATTCACGTTTGGATGAGATGCAAGCAGCTATATTGCGGGTCAAGCTGCGCGACCTCGACGACGTGATTAGGCATAAGCGGATGCTCGCAGAAATTTATTTCAAGTATTTACCACACTGGATTCCTTTGCCAATAAGAAGGGACGACGAATTTGATGTTTTTCACATTTTTGCAATTCGTTGTCCGCAGCGAGATTCATTGCGTCAATATCTTCTCGAGCGCGGCGTGAAGACGGAAGTTCACTATCCTATTCCGCCGAATCATCAACGAGCTATGGCCGGGATCCTGTCAGGCAGTTACCCGATTGCCGAGGCTTTGCATGCGACAGAGCTCAGCCTGCCGATTTCAATGGGGCATACGGCCGCAGAGATCGAGTCCGTATGCGCGATTCTGGCTGCGGATGAAGTACGCCAATTCTTTGGAGAAGAACAGCTTTGAGGATTATTCTTCTTGATACCTATTACCCGGCATTCCTGCGCCAGATTTATGCAGCCAATGCTGATCTAACCAAGACAGGGTATGCGGCGGAACGTGATTTTCTGCTTTCCCAATGCTTTGGCACTTCTGACTTTTATTCGCGGCACTTGATTACTCTTGGGTGCGAAGCGCAAGACTTGATTGCGAACTGTACTCCGTTGCAAAGCCGATGGGCCCAGGAGGCAGGGGTCTCGGTATTCAGGCCATTTCTGGAAATATCTCATCGTCTGTATCGACTGCCACTTGTGGGTCGCTTGCTTGCCCGTTTGCCCGGCTTGCAGCAACTTGTGTTGGAGCAAATCAGGCAACTTAAGCCGGATATCCTATACTGCCAAGATATAAATTTTCTGGTTCCGGAAACTTTACGGGCGCTGAAAAAATCAGTGCCACTGATTGTCGGACAAGTCGCCTCTCCATTGCCGCCAGCGCCCTTTTGTCGCGGTTACGATTTGATTTTGACCTCATTTCCGCACTTTGTTCCGCGCCTGCGCGCGATGGGTGTTGGGGCTGAGTTTTTTCGCATCGGTTTTGAGCCGGGCATCCTCGCACGTCTTGGTACCGTTGAGAAAGACATTCCGGTAAGCTTTGTCGGGGGAATCGGCCGGCATCATGGTGAGGCCGTTCCAACACTTGAGTATCTGGCCCGCAACACACAGATCGAGTTCTTTGGCTATGGTGTTGAGAATCTTCGCTCTTACTCTCCGATACGCGCTAGGCATCGCGGTCAGGTTTGGGGGCTCGATATGTACCGGGCTTTGGCGCGCAGTCGAATCACACTGAATCGTCATATCGGTGTTGCGGAAAATAATGCCAATAACATGCGCTTGTACGAAGCGACAGGCGTTGGCACCTTGCTGCTGACTGATCGGAAAGACAACCTAGGTGACCTTTTCGAGATCGGAAAGGAAGTGCTTGCATACGAAAGCCCAGAAGAGGCCGTTGAAATAATTTCCTATTATCTGAATCATCCAGCCGAGGCCGCTGTCATTGCGCGAGCAGGGCAGGCACGTACCTTGTCCGAGCATAGTTATGCAGCAAGAATGGCTGAGTTGCTCCCGATGCTGAAGGCCTATTTGGAGCAGAAAGATCATTAAATGGACATTGAGCAAAAATCACAGGAAGCGGCTAGCGAGTACTACGACCAAGACTATTTCAACTGGCAAAAAAACATTGGCGCTTTCGGTGGCTGGGCGAACTCTAGCAAGTTCATCAACACCGTTGAAAAGAGTAATGTTATCTTGGATTTCGGTTGTGGGGGTGGCTTCCTACTCAACAATCTTGAATGTGCCGTCAAGGTAGGTATCGAGCCAAATACTGCGGCTGTCGAAACTATCCAGAGTCACGGGGTGCGGCATTTTTTGAGCGTGGCTGAAGCGCTTGCCGTTATGGGCGAGTGCTCAGTTGACGTCATCATTTCAAATCATGCTCTTGAGCATACGCTAAATCCACTGCAAGAACTTAAGGGCTTGCGATGTTTACTTAAGGTTGGTGGCACTATCCACTTTTTTGTACCGTGCGATTCGGTTAGCTATCGCTACAATCCGAGGGACATTAACTACCATCTTTATAGTTGGAGCCCACAGAACCTCGGCAATTTGTTCAATGAAGCGGGCTTTGAAGTGCAGCATGCAAGAGCCTATATTCATAAGTGGCCACCGGGATACCGAGTTTTTTCTAGATTGGGCCGCACCGTCTTTGATCTTGTTTGTCGTATATACGCGCGGGTAGAGCGCTCATGGTTCCAGGTCGAAGTCAAGGCGAAAAAGACGGCCGCCTGAGCCTGCGCTAGATGGTACATATTCCATTCTTTTGTCGCGAAGGTTTGCATTTAACCTTGCTCATTCAACCCTGCGGGTAGACGCTTACCCGCCTACCTAGATAAATACTCTTTGACGCACCCAAGATACTTCTGCACGCTCTTCGATAGCGCCTATCTGCTAAAGGGCTTAACTATGCTGCGTAGCTTGGCGCATTTCTGCCCCGGCGCGAAAATCTATGTGCTGTGCATGGATTTACAGGTAAAGTATGTGCTTGAACGATTGAATTTGCCTTTCGTTAAATGCATTATGTTGGCGGATGTCGAAAACGCCGATTTGTTAAGAGCCAAAGCGAAGCGTGGTGTAGCTGAATATTGCTGGACTCTCTCTTCGTGCTTTACCTGGTATGTAATGCAGAATTATTCCGAAATCGAATTTCTTACCTATCTCGATGCAGATCTGCTGTTTTATTCGGATGTACAGCCCTTGTTCTTAGAAATTGGCGATGCTTCTATTGCCATTATCGAACACCGATTTACGCCCCGCCTGCAAGATCGCGAGGTTAATGGTCGATTCTGTGTCGAATGGGTGAGCTTTCGCCGAGATTTACAGGGCCTTGCTTGTCTATCACGTTGGCGCGACCAGTGTATTGAGTGGTGCTACTACCGTTTAGAGGACGGAAAAATGGGCGACCAGAAATATTTAGATGCATGGCCTGGGCTTTACTCGTCTTGCCATATTCTCATGCATCCCGGCGCCGGTATTGCGCCCTGGAACTACGCGCAGTATAAGTTTGGAGTCGAAGCAGGCGGCCTTATCACGGTTGAAGGCGCGCCATTGATTTTTTACCACTTCCACCAGTTCCAATTACTGGGAAATGGCAAGTTTAATCGACTTTCTAGCTTTTATACATCAGAATGTGCCGAACCAGCATCAGTTTATGAAGCTTATGAAGCGGCATTAAAAAAATGCCTGGCGGATGTTCGCGATATTATTCCGAAGTTCAATGAGGGCTTGAAGCCTGTATTCAGCGTGCGTGGCCTTCGGTTTATGCAGCGGTTTACACCAATGTGGGCCAAGAAAATTTCGCGCCATTTTCTACGATATTGATCCATGCAATCCGAGCTACCGATGTTATATGATCTTGGCTGCAGCAGGGCGACGAAACTGTTGCGAGCGCTGGATGCCTTTCAGATCATAATTGAACATTGAGTGCACATATGGTCGTTGAGGATAAATCAACAGACGGACTGCTGGAAGTCATAAGGCGCTTTCGACGAATACTTGCCGATGTTGTCGGCTAGCCGGGGGACGGTGTCTCTCGTCTTGTTCCGGGAGTGAGCCGTCAAGCGGATTAACAGTTTTCTATGCCGAATTTTTTGAGTGTTCTTGGTTATGTCTGGTCCCACCCAGCAAATCGCGGCCTTCAGGTTCGTGCGATAGCTCGAGCCGTCTGGTGGCAGCTTCGCAAGCGCTTATTGCCGGGGCCGCACGATATCCGCGTATTTGGCGGCTTGACTCTTCGTTGCTATCCGGATAGCCCTTCTGCCAGCTTAGTCATTTATTGCGATGAATCTCCCGACTATCACGAGATGCATTTCATGCGACGCTATCTGCGTCCCGGGGATGCCGTGCTGGATGGCGGTGCCAATATCGGGATCTACTCGCTCCTCGCGGCATCTCTGGTCGGGCCCACTGGACGGGTTTTAGCCTTTGAGCCGGCGCCGGAGGCTTATCGCCGGCTGACTGAGAATCTGCGGATCAACCATCTCGCCAATGTCACGGTCTACGCCTGCGCTTTAGGAGATAGTGTCGGTGTGATCGATTTTCTTAACCAGCGCGATACCACTAACCGCATACAGACATCGGCGGATACCGGTGAGTCCGTAGTCAGCGTCTCGGTGGCGCGGCTAGATGATATGGTGCAGATGGGCTACACATTGGGCAAGATGGACATCGAGGGTGCCGAGCCTATCGCCCTACGTGGTGCTAAGCGACTATTGAAGGAGGCCAATCCTCCCGTTTGGTTGCTCGAGCTCAATGGTTTGTTGCATGCGTTCGATTTTACTGAGGCGATATTTTCTGACTGGCTCTCACTGCAGGGATATGATCTTGGACTGTACGATGCGGACCGTCACGAATTAAGTTTTACCCATCCCCGGCCTTGGGAACTGTCACCGAATGTTTTTGCTGTGGCTCGAGGTTGCAAGGGGCAGGTCGCTCAGCGCTGTGGGGCGCGGCTGATCGAGTCGTGATATCGAACAGTATCTAAGAAAAGATCGATGAACATCATCATATTGGGTATAAATGCCCACCATGGCGACGCGTCCGCATGCATATTGCGCGACGGAACCTTAGTTGCAGCCGCAGAAGAAGAACGTTTCCGCCGGATCAAGCATTGGGCTGGTTTCCCAACAGAGGCAATCCGCTATTGTTTGGCGGAGGCCGGGGTGTCGATCAACCAAATCGACCACATAGCCCTCAATCGCAATCCTTCAGCCAATTTGCTCAAGAAGGCGCTGTTTGCGTTTGGGAAAAGGCCGAGTCTGGCAGCAGTCACCGACCGACTTCGAAACGCGGGCAAGGTCATGGGGGTGGTCGAATCCTTGGCGGCCGGACTGGGCGTGCCGTTGAGTGCAATTCGGGGGAAGATTCATCATGTTGAGCATCACCTCGCCCACATGGGAAGTAGCTTCCTAGTGTCCCCCTTCGACAGCGCAGCGGTGGTGTCTGTCGATGGCTTCGGTGACTTTGTAAGTACGATGTGGGGGAGAGGCAAGGGCTCCAAAATATCTGTCGAAGCTAAGATTCACTTTCCTCATTCTCTGGGATTATTCTATCTCGCGGTCACGCAGCACCTCGGATTCTCGAATTATGGTGATGAATACAAGGTGATGGGCCTTGCCCCGTATGGTCAACCCACCGAACTCGACAAAATGCGCGAGCTTGTGTGGTTGATGCCGGAGGGTGGATTCGAATTGAACCTTGACTACTTCCAGCATCATTCAGAAGGTGTATCGATGGTCTGGGATGATGGTGAACCGAAGATCGGCCGTGTTTTCACAGATGCGCTTGCGGACTTGCTGGGTCCGGCAAGGAACAAGGATGATGCGCTGACCGATAGGCATTGGAACATTGCGGCCTCGGCGCAGGCCATGTACGAGGAGGCCTTTTTTCATCTGCTCAGTCATGTGGCAGATGTGACCGGCGAGACTCGGCTGGCCCTGGCTGGCGGCTGTGCAATGAACTCTGTTGCCAACGGTAAAATTTTTGAGCGCAGCACGTTCAAGGAGGTGTACGTGCAGTCTGCTGCAGGTGATGGCGGCGGCTGTATAGGCGCCGCCTATGTGGTTTGGAACCAAGAACTTAAACAGCCTCGCGGTTTCCACATGGGGCATTCCTATTGGGGACCCTCTTATACGCGCGATGTGGTTGCCGACTTGTTGGCAGAGAAGTCCGTTGAACTGCAAGATGCAGGATGTACGATTGAAGAAATAGATGATGAGGCGGAACTTTGCCGTCACACGGCGATCGCTATCAGCGAAGGGAAGGTCATCGGCTGGTTCCAGGGGCGAATGGAATGGGGACCTCGGGCGCTTGGCAACAGAAGCATCCTGGGCGACCCGAGGCGGTCCGATATGAAAGATATCCTCAATTTGAAGATCAAGCGCCGGGAGTCTTTCCGGCCGTTCGCTCCCTCCATCCTGCGCGACCATGTCAAAGATTGGTTCGAGTTGGACCACGAGGTCCCCTTTATGCTCCAGGTCTTCCAGATACAGGAAGCACGGCGCAATGAGATACCTGCCGTTACCCACGTAAACGGCTCCGGTCGGCTGCAGACAGTGACTGTCGATCAGAACCAGCGCTACTACCAGCTCATAAAGGCGTTTTTCAGTCTGACGGGGGTGCCGATTGTGCTCAATACGTCCTTCAATGAAAACGAGCCCGTGGTGTGTCGCCCGCAGGAGGCGTTGAGCTGCTTTTTGCGTACCAAGATGGACGTTCTAGTCCTTGGTGACTTCATTATTCAGCGACGGCTGGCTGCCTGAATACGTCGGATGAAAATCTCGGTTATTACCGTCTGTTACAACAGCGCGAAAACACTAGAGCGCACACTGCGGTCCGTCGTCGAACAAGACTGTCAGGACGTTGAGCACGTTGTCATCGATGGGGGATCATCGGATGGTAGTGCCGACATACTGGCCGCCTACCGTAACGGGCTTGCACACATGGTGAGCGAGCCTGACCATGGCATCTACGATGCCATGAACAAGGGTTTGGCGCTGGCCCAGGGCGAGGTCATCTGCTTCCTCAATGCGGATGACCACTACGCCTCGCCCCAAGTATTGTCGCAGGTGGCCAAGAAAATGCAAGCCCATAAACTTGACGCCTTGATGGGAGATGTCGGGTATTTTCATGAGCGATCACCCCAACGCATTACTCGCAGATATCGTTCAGAGCGATTTACTCCTGAGCGACTTAGCTGGGGCTGGATGCCCGCGCACCCGGCACTATTCTTAAGCAAGAAGGTTGTCCAGCGCGTCGGCAAATTCAGAACTGACTACCGTATAGCAGGAGATTTTGACTTTATCGTTCGCGCTTTTCATGGTCAAGCTTTGCGTTACGAGCATATTCCAAAAGTATTGGTGCTTATGCAGACAGGCGGAGCAAGCACGGGAGGCTGGAAATCAAAGATGTTGCTCAATCGAGAGGTGCTGCGCGCTTGCCGCGAGAACGGCCTGCAGACAAATATGCTGAAGATTCTTTCAAAGTATCCTGAAAAGCTAATTGAAATCCTGCAACTGTGAGAATGGATTAGTGACCAGCGAAGACGCGAAGGCATGAAAGAATTTCAGTGAAGATTTTGGTAACAGGTGCCAGCGGCTTTCTTGGAGGAGCGTTAGTTGAGCGCTTGTTGACCGATAACGCTTCAGTTTGTGTGGTGGCAGCAGTAAGACGTCTCGACATCACCTTTTCGAGAGGCGTTAACTTGATACAAGTGGGTGATCTTCTGCCAATGACTAACTGGGGCACGGCACTGAGAGGGGTAAGTGCCGTGGTGCATTGTGCGGCTCACGTGCATAAGATGACCGATAAGAGTTCGGACTCGTTAGCCGAATTTCGGCAGGTAAATGTCGAAGGTACAGCTAATCTCGCACGCCAAGCAGCGGCCGCAGGAGTGAGGCGCTTTGTCTTTCTGAGCTCCATCAAGGTGAATGGCGAATTCACGGAAGCAGATCAACTGTTCACCGCCGATGATGTGCCCGCGCCAAAGGACGCCTACGGGGTCTCCAAGCATGAGGCAGAGCAGTTTCTCCGGCAGATTACTGCTAAAACAGGTATGGAGGTCGTAGTTATTCGGCCGCCCCTTGTGTATGGGCCGGGGGTTAAAGCTAACTTTCAATCAATGATGCGTTGGCTGGCGTGCGGTGTACCGCTGCCACTGGCCGCAGTGATCCAAAACCGCCGAAGCCTAGTCGCTCTGGACAACCTGGTTGACCTGGTCGTTACGTGCTTGAGCCACCCAGCAGCAGCGAATCAGACTTTCCTAGTGAGTGACAGTGAAGACCTTTCAACGGCACAACTGCTCAAACGAATGGGCGCTGCCATGGGGCGCCCGGCACGCCTGTTTTACATACCGCCAGCGTTGTTGAAGTTGGGGGCAACATCATTGAATAAGCCGGGCATCTATCAGCGTCTGTGCAGCTCATTGCAGTTAGACATTACCAAAACCAGACAGCTGCTGGGGTGGACCCCACCGCTGTCTGTGGATGAAGGGTTGCGTCGTGCCGCTGAGGGTTTTCGCCTATGAAGCGTTTATTTGACTTGTCTGTGGCGGTAGTAGCCGCGATGTTTCTCGGTATTCCCATTTTGATCGTGGCGTTTGCCGTCAGTCTGACTTCGTCTGGGCCAGCCCTGCACTGGAGCGATCGTGTGGGCCGCTATAACCGTATTTTTAAAATGCCCAAGTTCCGCAGTATGCGCGTTGAGACGCCGGCGGTGGCCACACACTTGCTGCAGAACTCTGACCAATGGCTAACGCCGATTGGCTCGTTTCTGCGCCAATCTAGCTTGGACGAGTTGCCCCAACTCTGGAGTATTCTCAAGGGCGATATGAGCCTCGTTGGCCCTCGTCCGGCCCTCTTTAATCAGAGCGATCTGGTTGCCTTGCGAACAGATGCAGGCATTCATGAACTGTTGCCAGGACTTACTGGTTGGGCGCAGGTTAATGGGAGAGACGAATTGTCGATTGCCGATAAAGTTAAACTCGATGCTGAATACCTCCGGAGACGTTCATTTAGATTCGATCTCTGGATTCTGTGGCTAACGCTGCTCAAGGTTTTGCGCCGTGATGGGGTTTCACACTAACTAGACAGGCTAACCGGGAAAAGAATGCTCTTTCGAAATTTGGTAATACCGGTACTGGCACTACCACGATGGACTAAGCGTTCTGTCGTATTGATGCTTGACGCCTCCCTGTGCGTGCTCACCGTCTGGCTAGCGTACTATTTGCGGCTAGGCGAATTCGTCGCTTTGTCGGGCGTTGCCGCTCCAACCGTCCTCGTGTCCGTAGGGATTGCTTTGCCAATCTTTATGGTGTCAGGGCTGTATCGAGCCATATTCCGCTACAGCGGATGGCCCGCTTTATTAGTGGTTGCTCGGGCAATCACTATCTATGGTTTGCTTTACGCATCCATATTTACGGCAATAGGGATCCAGGATGTTCCCCGTACTGTTGGCGTGATACAGCCAATACTTCTTTTGATTTTTGTTGGTTTATCTCGTACTTTGGCTCGCGTCTGGCTTGGCGATCAGTACCAAGGAATTCTCAAACAGGCGGCCCGACCGAAGACTCTTATTTATGGTGCTGGGCTCACTGGTCGTCAGTTGGTTGCAGCTTTAGCCAGCAGCCATGAGATGCAAGTTATCGGGTTTCTCGACGACGACGATCGTCTGCACGGCCATGTCTTAAATGGTAAACGTGTTTATAACCCTAAGGATCTCGTCAGTCTCGCCTCTACCTTAGCCCTCAGCAATG
>JACCDP011389526.1_pt1 | contig 37589 bp, 25 predicted proteins | sample 7445841 | NCBI WGS metagenome assembly JACCDP01 (sample SAMN15323441, study PRJNA562643) | freshwater metagenome | isolation source: river surface water | place: USA:Blue River Watershed | collected 2017-08-17 | reverse complement strand
GGATAGAGGGTGTTCGGCACTACATGCCCGGCGCGTCAGCGCTCTCCTCTAGCGCAAAAAAAACGCGCGAGGCGCCCACCTCGGATGATTTTTTCGCCAACCCAGCCAACTGCGGAACTCGGGTTAGCTTACGCCGTCGGCGAGGATTGCTTCGCCGAGCTGTGCGAGCGCAACCTCAAGACTTCCCGCGCGTGGTGTCACAAGGAGACCTTCGCTGAGTTCTGGGCCCAGCCCGACGCGATGCGCGCCGCCAGGTTTTTCCGACAGTGGTTCGGGGCCGCGCGGCGCTCTCAACTCAAGCCGATCAGGAAGATCGCGCTCACGTTGCAGGCGCAACTCTTCGGTCTGCTCAACTACTTCACGCATCCCATCACCAATGCCATCTCGGAGGGCTTCAACTCGAATATCAAGGCGATCAAGGCCGACGCCCGCGGCTCCCGCCGTTTCGAGAACTATCGCGACCGCATCCTCTTTCACTGCGGTAAGCTCGACCTGCGACCCGCTCCACCGTGACTTTCACCCACGGAGATCCCCGAAGAACCTTTTTTTACCAGCGCGAGAACGAAGGTTGTGGGACGGATTTTCTGACGTTCAGGGCAGACTACCCGAGAGAACCGTTACCATCCCCTGCGGGGATATCCGGGAGCGAATCGCATCGTTTACGTGTTCCAAAGTTAGCTCTCGAACACGGACGGTATAGTCATCCAGCCACTCCGGACCGTAGCCACGTTGCAAGGCGTTAAGTAGAGCCGCAGCCATTCCGGAGGTCGTTGCAAGGCCCACCTTGTGGGCTCCAGCCAATGTGACCTTAAAGTTTTCGAGTTCTTCCGTGGTAACGCCGCTCTCACACAGCCGGGTCAACTCTCGTCGTATAGACGCTAGACCCTTTTCAAGGAGTTCGGGTGCGAACGTACCGCGGATTGACCACGATCCGTCTGTGAACGAGTCGGCCCCGAGCGACGCACCTACTCCGTAAGTCAGCCCTTCGCGGTTACGGATAATGTCCAAGAGCCGCGCGGAGAAAAACCCGCTGCCGAAAACAGCGGTGGCCGTGGAAAAGGCCAGATGTTCTGGATCACTGTACCGTAATCCCGACGGCTGCCCTATCACGACCGACACGCTTGTCTTGCCCGGAATGAGTACTTTCTCGGTGTGTTCCAAGGCAGCACGAGGAGCTCGAGTCGCCGCTGGGTAGTCCTTACCGCCGTTCCATCCCTGGAAGGCGACGGCGACGGAATCAGACAACTCAGCCTCATTCACGTCGCCGACCGCTACAATACGCATTGAGAGCGGGCCGTAGTGCGATGTATGAAACTCCTTAACCTCTGCCAATGAGGCTCTTTCGAGGCCTGAAAGGTAGCTGTCGCTCGCCGGCGGACGATTCGGATGACCCTCCGGGAAAATCGCGCGATTGAATGCCAAATCAGCCCGGAAGTCGGTGTCTTCCAAACCACGTTTAAATCGCCCCACAAGCTGCCGCTTTACTTTCGAGAATTCATCCGCGTCGAACCGGGGCGTCCGCAGTTGCTCGGCAAGCAGCGCGATTACCTTCGGCACGTCCTGACGCAGGCACTTAGCGCTGAAGTTCAGGGTGTGGGAACCGGTACTGAAACTCAGGGTGGCACCAGTTTGCTCCAGCAACTCCGCAGCGGCGAATTTGTCCCTTTGGGCCGTGCCTTTATCAAGCATGCTGGCGGTGAGATCCGCGATCGATGGGTTGGATGGGGGGTTAAACACATCGCCCGCCCCCAAAGAGCCTCGAATTGTGACCACATCCTTGATGTCCGTCTTCAACATAGTCAGGTCGATCCCCCCTATGCGGCTTCGGTTCACCGCCTTTGCGATCGAGGTCGGACGCACGTTTGTCGGGCCGACTACGGCCTCAGCACCTCGACCAGTAAATTTACCCGGAGGTGTTTCGAGAACGTTTGGCTCTCGGTAGAATCGCGGGGAGTTACTCATGGACCGGGCCGCGTATTTTCCTGCCTCCAAGGTCGAGGAATGCCCGGCGTTAGCCGCCGTTTTCCCCTGCTGAGGTACGAACCAGCCGGTTGTGCTTTGGTCCTCAACCAAGTACTCTCGGGCAACCCGCTGAACCTCCGCCGGCGTCACGGCTGCAATTCTCTCCAGGAGCGACGAGTAAATGGTCCAGTCTCCCACGGCGATCGCCTCGTTGAGTTGCCCGGCGATCGCGAATGAGCCGTCTCTACCGTAGGCTATACCGGCGAGAATCTTATTGATCGCGGTGGAGGCTTCCGCCGCGGACACGCCGCTGGTTTTGATGCGTTCAAGTTCCTCCAGCACAGCTTTTTCCGCTTGCTCATGCGTAACTCCGGGCGCCAGCAGCACAGTGGTGCTGAAGAGTGCCGGATCGCGGAAGAACCCCTTCGAGGCTTCGGCGCTGATCGCGAGATTCTTGTCTATGAGAGCGCGATAGAGACGGCTGGTTTTACCGGTGCTGAGAATGGCCGAGAGCACCTCCAAGGCCGCATGGTCCGGATGGGTAGCAGAAGGGGTCTTATGGGCGATTTGTACCACCCCGACCTCGCCCGGGCGTTTCACCACCGTGCGTCGGGGACCGGTCTGGAGCGGCTCCTCGGTGTAAACCTCCGGGATCGGCTTCGGTGATTTTGGAATCGCGCCGAAATACTTGCGGACTAGCTGCAAGGCCTGCGCCGGTTGAAAATCCCCGATCACCGTCACAGTCGCGTTGTTCGGCCAGTAGTAGGTCTCGTAAAACTCCCGCAGCTTCTCGATCGGTACCCGTTCAATGTCGCTTCTCCAGCCGATGGTGGAGTGGTGGTAGGGGTGCGCGATGATTGCGGCTGCCGTCACCTCCTTGTCGAGGGCCGAGGCGGGATCGTTTTCGCCGCGTTCGAACTCGTTTCGGACTACGGTCATCTCCGGCTTTCTATCCTCCTCCCGCAGGAGCAGATTTCGCATCCGATCAGCCTCGAGTTGGACCGCCAACTCCAGATGGTCGCTCGGCAGGTTCTCGTAGTAGTTGGTCCGGTCCAGCCAGGTGGTGGCGTTGTTGATGCCGCCGATCTTGTCCATGAGCGTGTCGAAGCCCTTTCCGATTCCGGGGTGAAAGTTTTTCGAGCCCTTGAACATGAGATGCTCCAGGAGGTGCGTGGCGCCGGTGGTGCCGGTGACCTCGTTGCGGGATCCCACGCGGTACGTGACCATGAACGTGAGCACCGGGGCGGAGTGGTCCTCCAGCAGGAGGATGTTCAGATCGTTCGCGGGAAGCCGGTACTCGGAGATGCCGGCCACGGTGCGTACATGCTCCGCGCCATCCACCTGCGGTATGGAGGCCGCGGCCGAACGGGCGAGCAGGAGAAGGAAAAGGCCGGTCAGGCGTGCTTTCATGAAGGATAGGGTGTCTCGGGGCCGACTCTGCGACCGGACGGATACCCCGCAAGAGCGCAAGGCGATCGCGCCGTTTCTCGGGGAATCGCTTGGCGCGCGGACAGGCCGTACGCCAGTGTGAGCGGGATGTCGCCGCAGATTGTCGGACAACGTTGTGTGAGTGAGCGGGAGCCTGAACTGGGCCTCGGGGTCGTCGCTTCCGTTGATCCGGCGGCCAAGCGGGTTTCCGTTTCATTCCCGGCTACCGGCGAGAAGCGTCTTTATGCGCTGGGCACTTCCGTGCTGAAACGCGTGCGGTTCCGCGAGGGCGAGTCGGTGGCGGATCGGGACGGATCCACTTTCGTGGTCGAGGCGGTCGAGGAAACGGATGGCCTTCTAACTTATGCCGGCGAGGGACGGCGATTGCGGGAGGACGCGGTCTCCGACGTCACCAGCGTTGACTTGCCAGACAAACGGCTGCTTTCGGCACAGACGGATCCCGGGGAGATTTTCGACCTACGGCTGCGCTCCTGGCAGGCGCAGGAGAGGTTCCGCCGCTCCCCGGTACGCGGATTTCTGGGTGGCCGGATCGATCTGATTCCGCACCAGTTTTTCATCCTGCAGCAGGTCTCCGAGCGTCGCTTGCCGCGGGTGTTGCTGGCGGATGAGGTGGGCCTGGGAAAGACGATCGAGGCCTGCCTGATCATTCAGCGGCTATTGGCGGTCGGGCAGGCCCGGCGGGTGTTGGTGCTCGTGCCGGAAACGCTCACGCACCAGTGGTTCGTCGAGTTGCTGCGGCGCTTCAATCTCTGGTTCGGAATCTACGACGAGGAACGGTGCCTTGCGAGCGAGCAAAGCGATCCGGGCGTGAATCCCTTCCTAACCGCGCAACTGGTCCTGGCCAGCGTGGGCCACCTCGGCGGCAATGCGGCGCGTCGCGAGCAGGCGGTGGCGGCAGGTTGGGATCTGGTGGTGGTTGATGAAGCCCACCACCTTGGTTGGTTACCGGAACAGGCCAGCCCGGAATACGTGCTGGTGGAAGAGTTGGCGCGGCGCACGCCCGGCCTGCTGTTGCTCACCGCGACGCCCACCCAGCTTGGTCTGCCGGGACATTTCGCCCGACTTCGCCTTCTGGACCGCGACCGCTATGCCGACTTCGGCAGGTTTCAGCAGGAAGCGGAGGGCTATGGCGCGGTGGCCGCGGTGGCTGGCAAGATCATCGAGGGGAAGTCGCTCGCCGCCCGGGATCAGGGGGCGCTGAAGCGCATCTTCACCCGGGATGCAGAGGGGTTGGCGCGTCACCTCGGGGATCTGGAGAATGGTCGCCCGGGAGCGCGCGATGCGCTCCTGCGCGCCCTGCTCGACCAGCACGGCACGGGCAGGGTGATGTTCCGCAACACGCGAGCCGCCATGACCGGTTTTCCGCGTCGCCGGCTTTGTCCCGCCCCGGTACGGTCGGACGATCCGGCGCTCCATGTGCGAATCGCGCGGGAGTTGCGGGCGGAGGAAACGGGAGGCGAGGCAGCCGTGCGATACTCCTTCAAGGATGATCCCCGTGTGCTTTGGCTCGTCGACTTTCTGCGCAAGGAGCGGAAGGCGAAGGTCCTGCTGATCTGCCGATCTCAGCGCAAAGTGGCGGCGCTGGCCGCCGCGATCCAGGAAAGGATCAACCTCAACTTCGGGCAGTTTCACGAGGGGCTGCCCCTTGTGCAGCGTGACCGCCAGGCGGCCTGGTTCGCGGAGCCGGAGGGCGCACGTCTACTCCTCTGCTCGGAGATCGGTAGCGAGGGGCGCAACTTCCAGTTCGCGCATCACCTCGTGCTCTTTGATCTGCCGCTGAACCCGGGGCTGCTGGAGCAGCGGATCGGCCGGCTCGACCGGATCGGCCAGACCGAGACTATCCGCATCCACGTGCCCCACCTCGAGGGCGGAGGCGACGAAGTGGTTTTCGCGTGGTACCATCGGGGGCTCGATGCATTTGAGCATCCCTTGCACGGCGGGTCCGAGTTCGAGGCGCGTTTTCGCGAACGCGTGCTCGATCTCGCCACTTCCGCCTCCGCTGGTTCGGAGAAAACGCGACGGGCCCTGGATTCACTGGTGGATGAAGCCGCGGCCTTCCGGGCGGAACTGGCCGAGCGGCTGCGCCGGGGTCGCGACCGCCTGCTGGAATTGAATTCCTTTAACCGTGAGGCGGCCGAGTCGGTCCTGGCGCGCGTGCGTGCGGCCGATGCAGACCCCCTGCCACGCGAGCTTCTGCTCCAATTGCTCGACCATTTCGGGGTCGGCGTGCGCGAGCATGAGGGCGGGGACTTGTTCCTCGACCCCAGCCATGCGTACATCGAGTCGTTTCCCTCCATTCCGGCCGATGGTATGCTGGCGACCTTCAGCCGGGCGCGGGCGATTGTGCGGGAGGACATCCGCTTCCTTTCCGCCGACCATGCGTTGGTGCAGGATGCCATCGATCTCCTCGTTGATTCGAAAGCGGGAACGACGGCACTCGGGAATATTCCGGCGGCCGAACCCGACCTGCTGCTGGAGGCGGTGTTCATCCTGGAGCCGCTGGCGGATCCGCGGTGGCACGTGGACCGCTTTTTGCCGCCCACCCCTTTGCGCGTGATCGTCAATTTGCGGGGGGACGACGCGGGTGGTCAGTTCGAGGCGGCTGCGATCGCGGCCGGCTTCGAGGACGTCGACCCGCACCGCTTCCTCGAGGCGGGGGTTTTCGGGGCTGGGCAGCTGAAGGAGATGGTGGTCGCGGCGTCCACGGTCGCCGAGGAGCGCGCCGCGGCCGTCCGTGCGGCGGCGCGTGCGGCCGCGGAAACGGCCCTGGGGGAGGATATCGCCCGCCTCGCGGCTCTGCAGCGCATCAACGACCATGTTCGGCCCGAGGAAATCGCGCTCGTCCGCCAGCAGCAGGACCAGACCTTCAAGGCGGTCCGCGCATCCCGCCTGCGGCTGGATGCGCTGCGGCTGATCATCGCCGGGGAAATGGACACCCTTTGAGCGGACGCCACCTTCCGGTCGCTCAACCCCCCGCCGCACGTGCGATTCCGTCGAGGTACGCGCCGGCCAGGCGAAAGACCTGCCATGCCATCACGGCCAGCACCAACAGGTACACGACGCGTGGCGTCCATTCCGCGAGGCTGCGCAATCGCTGCCGGCTGGTTTCCCCGTAGCGGGCGCCGATGCGTCGGAAGGCGGATTCAAGCTGCCCGGTCCGTTCGGCGTTCTTCCACTCGGCGATGACGTCCGGTGGGAACGTGCCGCGTCGCTCCAGCAGAGGTCCGACCGACGCGCCTCGTGCCTCCGCGTCGTCAGCCGCTCCCGTGAGGGACTCCCGGAGGCTTTCGCTGCCGCAGGTCCGGGCCGCAAGCCGCACGGAGTCGATCAGCCCTAGACTGGTACGGGAAAGGAGCGCGAGCGTCCGGAAGCAGCGCCAGCAGTCGATCGCGTGCCAGGCGGCGCCAACCAGCGGCAGCGGCCGAACCCAGCGGTCGAGCGAGCGTCCGGAGGCGTGGCGCCACCACCGCCGGAAGCCGAGGCCCAGGGCGAGGATCAAGGCGAGAGGGCCGACGGCGGCGATCAGGTAGCCGGCCGTGTCGCCGTGCGCGACAAGGGTCGGCAGCGGCACGATGAAACAGGCGGCGCTCAAGTTGAACGCGGGCAGAGCGAGGCCTGCGATGATCTGCTGGCGGAGCGCGACCTTCTCCTCCGCGAAATCCGCGAGCTCGCGCAACACCTCGTCGAGCGCGCCGCCGCGCTCGCCAATCGCGATCAGCTCGAGTTCCCCGGGCGGAAACAAGGCGGCGTGCCCGAGCGAGCGGCTGAAATCTTCGCCGCGGGAGAGGGCGGCGACGAGAATTTCAACGGCCGCCGGTGCGGTGGCGGCGACGGTGCGGGCGGCCGAGACCGGGTCCGAGCCGGCGGCGAGCTGGACCGCGAGGGTCCGGCAGAACGCAGCCCGATGCTTCAGCGGGAGCACGCGTCAAGGTGAGGACGGCCGTCGGTTGGCGTCAACGCCCCCGGTCCACGTCAGGCCTCGTCAAACTTACGGGCGAAAAGCGCCTCGAGCTCGGCGAGCATCGCGGCGGCGTCGTCTCCGTTCGCGATGAACCTGACCTTCGAGCCCTTGGCGGCGGCGAGCATCATCAGCCCCATGATGCTTTTGCCGTTAACCTGTTCCTCGTCCTTTTCCACCAACACCTCGGCTTTGAACTTGTTGGTGATACGCACAACCATCGCCGCCGGGCGGGCGTGAATCCCCATTTTGTTCTGCACGACGAGCTCCTTGGTGAGGGACTGGGAGTTCGCGGCGGCCTCGCTTTTGCTCATATCGGTGGAACCGGTTGGCGAAAGTCCGGAGCGCGCCGGCGGCTTGCAACCCAAAAACCGGACGGCACGCTGCGCGCCGATGACGAAGGTCGCCATCATCGTTCCGTGCCGCCTCGAATCGACGCGGTTTCCGCGCAAGCTGCTGCACCCCATCCGGGGCAAGCCGCTGCTCCTCTGGGTGGCCGAGCGTATCGCGCGGGAGGCTCCGGAGTTCCCGTTGTGGTTCGCGGTGGACGACGAGCTGCTCCGCGCGTGCTTGGCTGGCGCCGGGTTCCGGGCGATCCTCACCAGCACCGCGCATCAGAGCGGCACCGACCGCCTGGCTGAGGCCAACCGTACCGTTCGCGCCGAGCAGGTCATCAACGTGCAGGCCGACGAGCCCCTGGTTTCCGGCGCGCAGATCCGCGCGCTGGCGTCGTTGCTCTCGGACGGCGTCCCGATGGCGACTCTGGGCACGCCCTTCCGCACCGCGGCGGACTTCCAGAATCCCAATCAGGTCAAGGTGGTGCTCGCGCCGGCGGCTCGGCGCGCGCTTTATTTCTCCCGTTCCCCGATGCCCTACGCGCGCGACCGCCAGGGCAAGGTGGACGACGCGTGGGTGGCGGCTAACCCGTGCTTCAAGCACCTCGGATTGTACGGCTACCGGGCGGATCTGCTGGAGCGTTTCGCCACGCTCTCCCCCGGAAGGCTCGAGCAGATCGAGAAGCTCGAGCAACTGCGGGTGCTGGAGCACGGGCTGGAGATTGCCTGTGACATCACGGCCGATCCATCCATCGGCGTCGATACTCCGGAGGACGCCGTGAAGTTCGAGCAGTGGCTCGGCCGCTGACTTCCGCCGGCCCCCGGCGCCGGTCTTGGAGGTTCAGACTTTGCCGGCCTTGCGGGACTCGACCATGCGGTAGAAGTCGACGAAGAGCGGGTCGGCGTCGTTGGGCCCGGGAGCGGCCTCCGGGTGATACTGCACGCTGAACACGGGCAGGGTGTTGTGCCGAAGTCCCTCGACCGTCTGGTCGTTGAGGTTGATCTCGGTGATGCGCGCACCCCGCTGCTCGAGGGATTTCGGGTCGGTCGCGAAGCCGTGGTTCTGGGCGGTGATGGATACGCGCCCGGTCTCGAGGTTCTTCACCGGCTGGTTCCCGCCGCGGTGGCCGAACTTCAGTTTGAAGGTTTTCCCGCCCAGCGCGTGCGTGAGCATCTGGTGCCCGAGGCAGATGCCGAACATCGGGAACTCCGGCAGCAGGTTGGTCACGGTGCGGTGGATGTACGGCAGGGCGGACGGATCTCCAGGGCCGTTGGAAAGAAACACGGCGTCCGGCCGGTGTTCGCGGATCTGCGCGGCCTCGGCGGTGGCGGGAAACACCTGCACCTCGAAGCCGTGGTTCACCAGCTTGCGGTAGATGCTGTACTTCGCGCCGTAGTCGAAGGCCGCCACGCGGAACTTCCGCGAGGGAACGCCGGGCGCGTTCATCGTTGTTCCCACCGGCAGGTAGGGGGTGTTATGGTTGGAAGGCTCGTCTGCCTTCCAAAGGTAGGGATCTCGGGTCGTGACTTCCCGCACGTAGTCCGAGCCGGCCATGTCGCGCCAAGAGCGGGCCAGCCGGAGCGCTTCGTCGTCGCTGATCGGGAGGGTGCTGAGACAGCACTTCATCGCACCGTCGACGCGCAGCTTTTTGGTGAGGGCGCGGGTGTCGATCTCGCTGATCCCCGGGATGCCGTGGCGGGCGAGATAGTCTTCGAGTGAAAGCCGGCTGCGCCAGTTGCTGACCACCGGGGATAGCTCGCGGACCACGAAGCCGCTCGCCTTGGGCGTCGCCGCCTCGTTGTCGGCGTCGTTGATGCCGTAATTACCGATCTGCACCGCGGTCATGGTGACGATCTGGCCGAAGTAGGAAGGATCCGTGAGGATCTCCTGATAGCCTGTCATCGACGTGTTGAACACGCATTCACCCGAAACGGTGGCGGAGCTGCCGAAGGCCCGACCCCGGAAGATCGAGCCGTCTTCGAGGGCGAGAATGGCGGGCTTGTAAGAGGACATTAAAGCCGGACGAAAATGCGTCGGATCACCGCTGCCAAGAGGTTAATTGGCGCGGCGCGTCTTCGCCGCTCCGCGAGGGACGAGGAAAAATTAGGTGGGGGAAGCGAGGAGCCCCACGAAACCCACCAAATGCACGAAACCGAGCCGGGTGGCCCACGGAAAGCCCTCCTTCGCCCAAGCTGCAACTGGGGGTATGTACTTAAGACACGGAACAGAAAATCTGGCCTCGAAATGCGCCCGATATACCGCGGCTGCAGCCGCGGATGACGCGGGATGCACAAGAAGAAATGACTCCGTCGCGATGCAACCGCTCTTCGTCGGGATGCTGGTTTTCAGGTTCTCCCAGTCCTTCGTTTCCTCCGTTTGCTCCTGTTCGCCGGCTCGGGCCGTTCCGCCGGAATGATTTTCCAGCCCGCCGTTTGACACCGACTGCCCGTTTCCCAACCGTTTGCGTCCGACGATGCCCTATTCCGAAGACCGCGCCGCCTGGCCCGAGGGCCAGGGTCTCTGGCCACACATCCCGGAGGGCAAGTGGAACGACTGGACCTGGCAGCTCCAGCATCGGATCGCGAGCGTGGCGCAGCTGGAGGGACTGATGACGCTGACCCCGGAGGAAAAGGCGGGCTGCGAGCAGGCCAACCACAAGCTGGCCCTCGCGATTACCCCGCACTTTTTCAACCTGATCGACCGCGACGATCCCGATTGCCCGATTCGGAAGCAGGTGGTGCCGAGGATCAACGAGATGGTCGTCTCGGAGGGTGAGATGCTGGACTCTCTTGGAGAGGATGAGCACTCACCGGTGCCAGGGCTGGTGCACCGCTATCCGGACCGGGTGCTTTTTCTGGTGACCGATCGCTGCGCGGCCTACTGCCGCTACTGCACGCGCAGCCGGCTCGTGTCCAACGCGCAGGACTACAATTTTCATCCCGAGTATGAGCAGGGTCTGCGCTACATCGAGGAGCACCCCGAGGTGCGCGATGTGCTGCTCTCGGGTGGGGATCCGCTGCTGCTCTCCGACCGCAAGCTGGAGCATCTCATCGCGCGGCTGCGGGCGATTCCGCACGTCGAGTTCATCCGCATCGGCTCGCGGATCCCGGTTTTTCTGCCCCAGCGCATCACGCCGGAGCTATGCGACATCTTCCGTCGCCATGGGCCGGTCTGGATGAGCATCCATGTGAACCACCCGCGGGAGTGCACCGCGGAACTGAAGGCCGCGTGCGAGCGACTGTCGTTCGCCGGGGTGCCGCTGGGCAATCAGAGTGTTCTCCTCCGGGGCATCAACGACGACGTCGACGTGATGAAGGCCCTCATGCACCGCCTGCTTCGCATGCGGGTTCGGCCCTATTACCTTTACCAGATGGACCTCATCACCGGCGGCGCCCACTTCAAGGCCGACGTGAAGAAAGGCATCGAGATCATCCGCGCCCTGCGCGGGCACACGACAGGCTATGCTGTCCCGCAGTTCGTGATCGATGCCCCCGGCGGCGGAGGAAAGGTGCCACTCAATCCCGACTACGTGGAAGAGGTGCGGGACGACGGTGTCTTCCTGCGCAACTACGAAGGACGTCTTTTCCGCTACCCGCTGGTCCCCTCCGCGACCGATGGGGCGATTCCCGCCGCCGCTCCGGAATGGACTCCCGCTTGGGTGGATCGCTGAAAGCCCCCATTCGGGTCCGCGGAGATTGACCCCGGGAGGCGCCAGGGCCTGGCCTGGCAAAGACTCTCAGGCCCCGCGCTTGGACTTCGGCGGGGAATCGCGCCGGTCCAACTCATCCAGACGCTGGAGAATCTTCTCCTGGATCTCGCGGGTCAGGCGGGCGTCGGGTTGCAGCAAATCCTCGCGGATGAGCGCCTGAACATAGCCCGACACGGAAAGGCCTCGCTCCGCAGCCCGCCCCTTGGCCTTGGCGAGCAATTGAGGCGGGAACGAGATTCCTTGGGTCGTGTTTTCGCGAGGCATCAACCATCATGTAATCGCTTGTAAGAGCCCCGGCAAAACTTCCTTGCGGAATTACTGCCACCCGTAGGCACTCCATTGCGCGGCCCTCCGGCCGCTGTTCTTGGTCTCCGTCGCTTAGCGTCTCGAGGTCGACCTCAGCGCAGGTTTTTCAAGTGGGCTAAAAGATCGGTGACCTGCTCCCCGGGCATGGCCTCCAGCAGGCCCTCTGGCATGAGTGATCGGCGCAGGTACGCGGATTCGCGGATCTCGCCGCGTGGCAACGTGCGATCGGCGGAGCCGGGTGGTCGGAGCACGATGGCGTCGGCGCGCTCCTCCGCGAGGAAGCCCTCGTGCACCGTTCCATCCCGGGCGACCACGCGGTAGGTGCGGTAGGCGCTCTCCATCGCCGCGCTCGGGGTCAGGAGGTTGCGCAGCAGTGCCTCTACGCCTGTCAGTCCCACCCCATCGAGGGCGGGGCCAATCTGTCCGCCTTTGCCGCCTTGTTGATGGCAGGCGAGGCAGGAGGCGGCAAAGAGTTCACGGCCGCGCTCGGCGTTGCCGCGGGCGTTGGCAAGCATGCGGTAACGTTTGAATTTTTCCTCCTGCGCGGCGGCCTCCGCCGGGGTGAGCAGAGCGGGGACGTCGGTGACGCGTTCGGTGCGTGCCGCGCCGTGCAGCTTTCCCCAGTCGGCACCGGCAAAAACCCGGGCCAGCCCCGCGGGACGAGCTGGGTCGGCCGCATGTGTGCGATCGAACGAAGCGCGGATTTCCGACGCCGAGCGAGCTTCGCTCCAGACCTTGAATTCCGCGATCCAGCCTGCGGTGCCTCCACCGCTGGGAGAGGTGCGGCCGAGATCGAGCCCGGTGTAGTCGCGGGTGTCGGTCCTGGTGCCGGTCGCGTCCAACTCGCCGTTGACGTAGATGCGAAAAACCCCGGTGGCGTCGCGCGTGAGCGCGCAATGCGTCCAGACGCCCGGCGTGACCTTGCGGCGCGCCACGACGACGTCCCGTAGCTCGCCGCCCAGCCAAAGGCGCAGCTGGCCATTGGCGAAATTCAGGTCAAAGCGGCCCGGCGCCGCGAGCAGGCCGTCATGATTGGAGATCGGAGCCTCGAACTTAACCCACGCCTCCACCGTGAAGGCGCCCTTCAGGGTGAGCTGGGTCGCAACATAGTCGGCGTCGGCACCGCCCAGACGCAGCACCTGGAGTCCCTCCGCGCCGAGCTTGGCGGCCAGCGCGGCGAGGTCGGTATCGTCGGGGCGCAGGAGCCGCAGGCGTTCCAGCGTCACGGATCCGATGTCTCCCGCGGGGATTTGTCCCGCCTTCAGCTGCGCCGCCACGGCGGCGGCTCCGGCCGGCGAGCGGGAAAGCTGGTCGAGCGCCCGCCCGCGGGCCTCGACGCTGAGCGCCGGCAGAAGCCGCACCAGCGTGACGGGACCGGCGGGGTTGCGGGTGCCGGCGAGGGCGGCGATAAGTTCGTCGGTGACCGGCGCGGCGGATTTTTTCTGGAGGATTTCCTCGAATGTTTCGGCGAGACCCTCGCCCATCTCGCGCAAGGCGCGCAGCGCGGCGAGCGACGCGGGGGTGCGGCCGGCCCCCTTTTGCACCAGCCGGTCGAGTGGATCCGCGAGCTGTTTCAAGCGGAAGGCACCCGCGACTTCGGCGCCGAGAATCACGTCGGAAGATTGCGGGGAAGACAGGAGTTTCCCCGCCGCGGCGGCGAGCTCGGGGGCCAACGGCGCGGCGTCGATGCCGGTACGGATGGCGAGGAGCGCGCGAAGGACGGACGCCCGCGTGGTTTCCCCGGACAGCGCGGAGGCGAGCACCTCGCGCACGGCGGGATCACCGAAGTGCGCGGCAAGCACGCGGATCTCCTCGTCGTTGAGCGCGCGCCCCAGCGCTCCGGAAATACGCGCCAGCCCCGCAGCGGCGTCGCGGCCGCCCAGAGCAAGGGTCGTGAGCACGCGGTTCTCGATCGGCAGCGCACGGCCGGCAGGCGAGTCCAGCAGGGCGCGCGTGGCGGCGGGATTCCGCTCCATCGCCCAGCGCGCGAGGTAGCGTTCGAAGTCCCTTTCGTAGCGGTCCCACTCTCCGGCTTCGGTGCCAAGACGCCCGGCCCCGAGCCGGGCGGCGATTGCCATCGCCCGCGGGCCCGCACCCGTCACGTGCCGGAGGGCGTCGCCGACGGCGGCCCGCACCGCGGGATGGGGATCGTTGGCGAGCGGGGCGGCGATCCGGAGAAAAACATCCTCGCCGCTTTTGCCCGCGAGGCGGGCGGCCTCACGCCGCGGCGCGGGATCGGGTTCCGCCGCGAGTGCGGCGAGCAGCGCCGGCTCGGGATCGCGTAGACCCTCGAGGGCCCACAGCGCGGCGAGGCGGCGGTCCATCGGGGCCTGGCGGTCGGTGGCGAGGCGGGTGAGTTCCGGGGCGAGTCCGCTGGCGCGGCGGTCGGTGACCTCGAGCCAGGCAAGACGCGAGACGAGCGCGTTGGGATGGCCGAGCTGCGCGACGAGTTCGTGGTCGCTCAGCTTCGTGAGGTCGGGCGGAGCGATCCGAGGCTGGTCGCGGTGGCGCACCCGCCAGATGCGGCCGCGGGACTTATCGCGGTCGGGGTGGGTTCGGGGGACCTCGTTGTGCGAGATGATGCGGTTGTACCAGTCGACGATGTAGAGGGCGCCGTCAGGCCCGAAGGCGATCGCGATCGGGCGGAACCAGCGGTCGTCGGTGCTGAGGAAATCGGGACCCTTGGCGTAGCGGTAGCGCGGCCCGTCGGGCGTGGCCGTGACGATCTGGATCGCGCCGGTGATCGGATTGGCAAGGTAGAATGCTCTCGTGCCGGAGGCGGTTTCGCCGGCGGGCGCGCGGAAGCGGCCGTCGCGGTCCTCCGCCAGCGCGAGGCCGCTCAGGCCGGTGCCGCCCATCTGGGCGGGCGCGAGCGGCGCTGGCATGAGCGGCTGGTACGGGCGGAGAAGATCCTTGGATCCGGTGCGCACCCAGATGCCGGGGGCGTAGGGAATGACCGGGTAGCCCTGGTCGTTGGCCTCCTGCAGAAACGTCTCGCCCTCGCGGCTGGTGACGAGGCCCCAGATGTTGTTGGGTCCGGCGGTGAGGCTCTCGAAGGCGGAACCGTCCGGCCGGAAGCGGGCGAGCTTGCATTGGTCGAACGGCACCTCGGCGGTTCCGTCGGCGAAGGGCTGGCCGTCGGGGCGTCTCACTTTGGAGTAGTTGAAGAGCCCTTGGGCGACGAAGATCCAGCCGCCCGGTTGGCGGAGAAACTGGTGCGGGAACAGGTGAGAGTCCTGCGTGCCGAAACCAGTGAGGACCACCTCGTGACGTTCGGCGCGGCCGTCGCCGTCGGAATCGCGGTAGAGGCGGATGTCGGGCCCGTACTGCACCAGCGCGCCGTCGCGCCACGGCTGCACCCCGAGCGGCATCACCAGCCCGTCGGCGAACACCCGCGGCGGACCTGGCGACGCGGCGTGCGGCTCGTCGAACACCACCACGCGATCGCGGCCGCCGCGGGCAAAGAGCGCGTCGGACTCCGCCTTGTTCTCGTTGGCGTCGACCGGGTATTCGAGCGCCGTCATCGACCAGAGCCGCATGCGGGCGTCCCAGGAGAGGCCGATGAACTTCCCGATGCCCGGCGACTCGGCGGCGACGAGCTCGACCTCGAAACCCTCGGGCACGCGGAACGAAGCGCGCTGCCGCTCGGGACTCAACGGATCGGTGCCCATCGCGTTGTAGCTGATGTCGCGGCCGGTCTTCGTCGCCGCGGCGGTCTTGGCCGCCGGCGCGGGGGTCGGGGCCACGGGGGCGGAGGAGGCGGATTTCTTCTTGGCGTTCTTCTCCTTCGGCGACGGCGGTGGCGGCAGGCCGACCTGCGCCCAGGTGACGGCGCCCGGAGTGGGGGGCAGTTCCTCGATGACGACGTCCTTCACCTGCACGAGGGCCATACCGCCGCTGTGGATCTGGAGGCCGAGCAGGCCGTCGGCGGCGATGCGCGGCTCGGTCTCGGCGTAGTCGAGGGCGGGCACGCCGTTGATCCAGGAGCGGATGCGCGGGCCCTCGGCGCGGATGCGGTATTCGTTCCAGTCGTCCTTGCGCACGGCGGCGGTGACCGCGGCCGCGTCGCGCGGCTCGGCGATCACGCGGCGGCGGCGCGACTCGTCGTAGAGCTTGCCCCACCAGCCCTCGCCGGCGTCCACCTGGTAGCCGGCCATCTCGGTGTGGTTGGGGACGCGGAGGCTGCGGATCTGGACGCCGCTGTTGATCATGCCGGTGTTGGGCACGCCGGTGAGCTTGATCCGCAGGCGCAGATCGAAGTTCTGGAACGAGCGCGCGTGGGTGAGGAAGAAATTGCGCGGTACCTTCTCGGTGAGGGAGCCGCCGGTGAGGCAGCCGTCCTGGACGCGCCACCACTTCAGGTCGCCGTCCCAACCGGCGAGGGATTTGCCGTCGAACAACGTTTCCGGCGCGGCGCGGAGCGCCGCGGTGAGCACAAACAGGGCCGTGAGGCCGCGGAGGGCACTGGTCTTCATGGGGTGCGCCAAGCGTGGGCCCACGTCCGCGCGGGGAAAGGCGGAAAGTTTCCGCATGGTTCCACGGCCGATTTTTCAACTGAGGCTGGCCTCGCGGCGCGGACCGGCCCTCAATTCCCGGGCCCGCTTCCGCCGCGCGCGGGCCTCCGTCCAAAACCCAGCGGCGACCAAGCCATGAACCCTGCTCTCCGCCCGTCCTTCGCCGCGCGCGCCTTGCTCGTCGCGTTACTCCTTCCCGCCGTCCGCGCCCAGGTCGCGCCGGCCACCGACACCGTGCGGTCGGCCTCCTCCGAGGCGCCGCTCACGCTCACGCCGTTCGTCGTCGAGGAATCCGAGGACCGCGGTTACGCCGCCACGTCGACGCTGGCCGGCACGCGCCTCCGGACGGACCTGCGCGACGTCGGCGCGGCGATCTCGGTCGTCACGGCGCAGTTTCTCGCCGACACCGCCTCGACCAACGTCCGCGATCTGCTCGTCTACACGACCAATACCGAGGCGGGCGGTTTCGAGGGCAACTTCTCGGGCGTCGATACCGGCAACCGTTTCTCCAGCGCCGAGTCCACGCTGCAGAACCCGCAGAACTCGACGCGCGTGCGCGGCCTCGCGGGGGCGGACCTGACGCGCGACTTCTTTCTCACGAACATCCCGATGGATTCGTACAACACCGAGCGGGTGGACATCTCGCGCGGCGCGAACGCGATTCTCTTCGGCCTCGGCAGCCCGGCGGGCATCATCAACAACCAGCTGAAGTCGGCCAACCTCCGGAAGAACGCGGTCTCGTTCCAGCAGGCGTTCGGCCGGTTCGAGTCCCACCGCGAGGTGTTTGATGTGAACCAGCTGATCGCGCCCGGCACCCTTGGTTTGCGCGTGATCGCGCTCAACAAGTCCGAGCGCTACCGGCAGCAGCCCGCCTACGAGGACGACCGTCGGATCTACACGGCGCTGAAATGGGAGCCCCGGCTGGTGCGCGGCGGTCTCACGCAGCTGCAGGTGAGCTACGAGGGTGGCGGCACGGTTTCGAACCGCCCGCGCCCGACGCCGCCGCAGGACGGCCTCTCGGTCTGGTACAACGTCCTCAACAAGGTCGCGGTCGATCCCACGGTGCCGACCTCGGTGACGAACAACCCCTTCCTCTTCGCGCACCTCGGAGCGCCCGGCCGCTGGTTCGGGCAGGTCGGGGCGGTTTTCACCGACCCGGCCTCCTCGACGCAGGGGGGCAACGGCGTGCCGCCGTTCATGATCACGCGCGGCGGCGTGCCGTTCACGCAGTGGTTCGCGGTGGGTGCGTACGCGGCGCAGGGCACGAATCCGAATTTCTTCCTCAACCAGCAGTTCGCCCCCGCCGGCCAGGCCTATGGGGGCCTGTGGCGTTACCAGGAACTGCGCGATCCCTCGGTCTTCAATTTCTACGACACGCTGCTCGACGGCCCGAACAAGCGGGAGAATTCCGATTTCCGCGCGCTCAACGCGGTCCTCCGCCAGACCTTCCTGCGCGACCAGGTGGGCTTCGAGTTCGCCTACGACCGGCAAACCCACAACCGCGACAATTTCGGGATGTTCGGCTACGACGCCTACACCCTCTTCGTCGACCTCAACTCCAAGCTCGTCGACGGCGCGGCCAACCCGAACTTCGGCCGGCCCTACGTCGCCTCGGATTCGATCGGCAACAACTTCGTCGAGACGCGCCGGGAGGCGAAGCGCGCCACCGCCTATTTCACGCTGGATTTCCGGCGACGCGAGGGGCTGCTGCGGCACCTAGGGCGGCATGTTTTCACCGGCACCTACACCGACCAGTTCAACTCAACCTTCTACCGCACGATCAACGGCTACTCCTACGGACTCGACCTCAACGTCTACGCCAACAACCCCACGGCGACGACCTATCCGTCCTACGCGGCCATCCACTACCTCGGGTCCTCGATCGCCAACCTCAGCTCGCCCGCCGGCGCCAATATTTCCGGGATCACCGCCGAGCACATCCCGCAGTCCAGCGGCACCGCCCTGGTGTTCGACGCGCGCGTGAACCGCATGGTGCGCGTGCCCGTCTCGGTGATCACCGCGAGCGACCGCGACATCAGCAAGCTGTACGCCGGCGCCTCGAAGAACGCCAACACCACGAAGAGCGCCTCGGCCATCTGGCAGGGCTACCTGTTCTCCGACAAGCTTGTCGGCCTGGTCGGCGTGCGGCAGGACGAGTTTGACCTGCGCGACGCGGGCCCGGCGCGGCTCGCGTCGGGCACCGGCGAGACCGACCCCTACAATCCCGCGTGGACGCTGCCGGCGCGCCCCTCGATCTACGCGAAGGACAGCACGGTGAGCTGGAGCGGCGTGCTGCATGCGCCCGATTGGCTGAAGCGCCGGCTGCCGCGGGGCGCTGACCTGAGCATCTCTTACAACGAAGCGCAGAATTTCCGGCCGTCCTCGACCATCGCCGACGTCTACGGCCGGCCGTTCGCGCCGCCCGCCGGTCGCACCAAGGACGCCGGGCTCACGATCTCGGCGCTCGAGCGCAAGTTCACGTTGCGCGTGAACCGCTACCGCACGACGCAGACCAACGACACCGCGACTTTCTACAACACCTTCTGGCCCGGCAACGACGTGGTGCGCGCGATGAACGGCATGCGCCAGGCCAACGTGAGCGAGGTCGTGATCAACCGCTGGTTCGGCTTCGCGCCCAACGATCCGCGTCATCTGCCGCTGCGTGCCGGCCTCACGGATCCGGCGCAGGCCAACAATCTGAACCCCGGGCTCACGGCCGCCGAGACCGCCTTCCGCAACACGTGGTTCACGCAGCGCACGCGCGAGGAGTGGTTGCGGCCGGTCGATCCGCTGCTGGCGCAAACGTGGAACTTCACGCAGGCCGCCAACGGCGGCAATTGGAGCGCCACCCGGCCGCCCAATGTGGGCAACGTGGCCGACACGGTCTCGGAGGGTTGGGAGTTCGAGGGCACGTTCAACCCGACCAACAATTGGCGCATCAGCTTCAACGCTGCGCGGCAGGAGGCCCGGCGCGCGAATGTCGGCGCCGACTTCACCGAGTTTGTGAAGCGCAACCTCCCGCTGTGGAAGGACGGTAACGGCCAGCTGGCGACCAACATCCGCCAGATGGAGGGCCTGGAGGACATCACCTACTTCGGCTCGTTCGGCAGCTCCCAGCTCGGAAACCTGGCCATCATCAACATGCACGTGCCGTACCTGAACGCCCTGGCGTCCAACGGATCGCCCGTACAGGAGCTGCGGCGGTGGCGTTTCAACGGCGTCACGAACTACGACTTCCGCACGGGCCGCCTGAAGGGATGGAGTGTCGGCGGGGCGGCGCGCTGGCAGGACCGCGTGGCGATCGGCTTTCCGCCGAAGCGCAACGAGGCCGGCGCGTGGGTGTATGATGTGACGAAGCCCTTCTATGGCAGCACCCAGATCGACTACGACTTTTGGCTCCGCTACGGACGCCGGCTGCTCAACGACAAGGTGCGTTGGAGCGTGCAGCTCAACGTGCGCGATATCTTCGGCACCGACGACCTCATCGCCGTGACCGCGCAGCCCAACGGGGCCGTCGCCAGCGCGCGCATCCCGCAGCCCAACAAGTGGACCATCACGAACTCATTCGAGTTCTGATCGGCTCCCAAAGGGGTCAGGGCGTTTTTTGTTTAATCACCCCTTCTCCTAAACGCCCAACGCCCTGACCCCTTGGGGAGGCGTCTCGGAGGAGGGCGCGGAGGTTGGTTTCGGGGCCGGGTTGTAGTTGGCGCACTCGTGGCCGGTGCGGACGACGCACCCGCCGGCCTTGGGGTGGTCGCACCAAAGCCATTCCCCGTACGTTCCCGCGAGGGTGCGCCCAAAGCGGCACTCTGGTCCGCAGGGCCATAGCATTCCGACCCGAGGTGGAAGTTCCGCGATCATGAGGCTTCCTTTCCCCGACGCCCGCCGGAGCGGTCGTCCCCGCGGCGCCGGGATCAAGCGTTCACTGCCATGCTGTAAGCCCGGAAATGCTTTTCCGTCGTGGCGTGGCGCATTCCGAGATGACGAAAGATGGCGAGGCAGAGCACCTTGGCCCGCCCCTCATCGAAACCCGGCTGCTCCTGCAACAGCTCGGTGAGCCGGGCAAGCCCGGCGTCGAATTCGCCGCGTCGCAGATGGGCGATCGCGGTCAGATAGTCGGCGCCGGGAGGTTGGGACCCGAGAGAGGCCGGAGCGGCGAACGCGGCCGCGATGGCACGCACGTTGTCGGCGTCGCCTGACCAAGGGGAACCGGCGCTGATCCGCGCCATGCCCTGTTCGGCGGCCTTCGGGTCCAGGAATACCAAGGCGCGCGCGAGAAGCACCGCCAGCTCGTCGTCTCCGGGATCGGTGGCGGCGAGCGGTGAGAGCAAGGCCGCGGCTTCCGCCGCCTTCCCGGCCGGCAACAGGCTCCGGGCACGAGCCATGGTCTCGCGTTTCGGGGTGGGCAGGTTCTCGGCGAGCCATTGCCGGAGGTGCGGCTCGGGCAGCGCGCCCGAGAAGCGTGCGACCTCCGTGCCATGATGGAAAAGCCGCACATCCGGGATGCCGCGGATCTGGAATTTCCCCGCGAGATCCGGGTGCGTCTCGGTATCGACCTTCACCAGCTCCCATTTCCCGGCCGCCTCGGTGGCGAGCTTCTCGAGAACAGGACCGAGCATCTTGCACGGCCCGCACCAAGCCGCCCAGAAATCCACCAGCACGGGCACGCGCTGGCTGCGGTCGATAACGTCGGTCTGGAAATCGGTGAGGTCGTGATTCATCGGCGATGCAATTAAGTGAGGGCCACCGGCCCGCGGAAACATACTCCCGACGGGCGGATTCCGCGAGCGGGCTGCGGTGCGTTCAGGAAGACGACGAGCGCTCGTGGCGTTCGATCAGGCGGAAAATCACGACGGCGCCGATGGCGAGTCCGGCGAACCAAACCCACGCCGGCACGCCGGTGACGTCGGGCAGCCGCACCTTGCCGAGGGCGCCGATGGGCAGGATTTTCGCCGAGATCCACGGGAAGCTGAAAGCGTAGAGCACACCTCCGAGCAGGGCGCCGGCGAGTCCGGCGAGCGCGTGCACGCTGCCGCCCGCGGCGGCGGCGATCGCGGTGCCGGGGCAGTAGCCGAGCACGACCATGCCGATGCCAAAGACACCGCCGCCCAGCACGACGCCGAGCAGGTTGGCGGCCTTGATGTGGTAGTTCGCGAGTCCGGCGGAATTGAGCGCGAGCACGCCGATGCCGCCGACCACGATCGCGGTGAGCATGATCTTCAGCACGGTGAAGTCGCGGAACCGGAACTGGTTCACGATCACCGCATGGCAGGCTACGCCACCCCGGTGGAGCAGGAAGCCGAAGACCAGCCCGAGCAGGACGGCCGTGACGAGGGCGGAAGGGCCCGTGATCGGCGGCACGGCCGCGCCGAGGGAAACCAGCGCGCTCATGATCCACTCTCCTTCCGGCCGCGGCCGAAGAGCACGAGGCAGGTGGCGATGCCCGAGGCGAACAGCGTGAGGAAGAACGTCCAACCGCCGACCGCCAGCTGCAGGCTGCCGCTGATGCCGTTGCCGCTGGTGCAGCCGTCGGCGAGCCGCGCGCCGAACATGATCAGCACGCCGCCGAGGAACGCCGCGCCGAGACTGCGCGCGGTCGACGGCCCGAAGCGCGCGCGCCAGACTTCGGGCACGGTCTCGACGCGCCAGCTGCGCGCGAGGAGCGCCGACAGCAGACCGCCGAGGCCGATGCCGCCGAGGAACAGCATGCCGTAGTCCCACTTGAACCCGTGCTGCTTGAAGTAGGCGTTGGCGGTGATGACGTCTCCGCCGACCAAAGGGCTCGCGCACGCCCCGGCGAGGCCGGTGAGTGCGGTGGTGACGCCGAGGGGCTTGTCGACGAAGTAGAAAACGGCCCAGCAAAGGAGGCCGATGCCGGCGCCGACGCCGTAAGGGTTCCAGCGCGCGCGCTGGAGCAGGCAGGGGGTGGATTCGGGAGAGCTCACCCCGGCAGGCTGGCGCGCCGACCGGGCGGAGAGAAGCGCAACCTGCGGACACCTCGGGGTAGGACCGACGGGAATACGCCTTGTGGGTCGCGGAGGCGGCGGCCACGGTCGCGCCGCCATGGATCCCGCGCCCGCCCCGGCCCCCGACCCCAGCCGTTTGCCCCGCCACGTTGGCGTTTGGAATGGAGGTCTGCTCCTCGTCACCGGGGTCATCGGCGTGGGCATCCTGCAGTCGCCCGCCGTGGTCGTGCGCAACACCGGCTCAATGGGTCTGGCCTATCTGGTGTGGCTGGTCGGCGCGGTGGTCGCGGTGTGCGGCGCGCTGGTGATGGCGGAGCTGGCGTCGCGTATGCCCCGCTCCGGCGGTATGACGGTTTTCCTGCGCGAGACCTTCGGCCCGCGGGTTTCGTTTCTCTGCGCGTGGTCGGTCATACTCCTCGGGCCGGTGGCGACGGCTGCGATCATGCTCGTGAGTGTGCGGAACCTCGGGGCGATTTTTGGAATCGGTGAAAACGTGCAGACCCTGCTCGCCCTGTCTTGGGTCGGGGGAATCACGCTGCTTAACATGCGTTCGAGCCGGGTCGTCGCCCGGATCGTCGGCGGCGTCGGATTGCTGAAGGTGACCGTGCTTTCGGCGGTCGTGCTGTTGTGCCTCGCGGGGGGGCGTGCCGTGGAGCCTGCGGTCGCGGCGCCCCTCGAGGTGGCGTCACCATGGATCGGATTCGGCCTGGCTCTGACGGCGACGATGTTCGCGTACGATGGCTGGGACGGACTCTCGCTCGTCGCGGGCGAAGTGAAGGAGCCGAGGCGCACCCTGCCGCGCGCGACGCTGCTCGGCATGGGCATCATCCTCGCGGTCTACCTGGCGGTTAACGCCGGATTTTTCCGCGCTCTGCCCCTCGGCCAGATCGCCTCGACGCCAGCGCTCGCCGCGACCGCCGTCGGCCGGGTGCTGGGTGAAGAGGCCGGCCGATTCCTCACGCTTTTCGTGGCCTGCAGCGCGGCGAGCACCGTGTTCGCCTCCCTGCTGTGCAACCCCCGGGTGATGTTCGCGCTCGCCGAGGAGGAGCCCTTTTTCCGGCGGGTCTCGCACATCCATCCGCGCTGGCAGACGCCAGTCGTGGCCATCGCCCTCTACGGCGCACTGGTGATGACGTACATCGCCTCCGGCGGCGGCTTTGAGCGCCTGACTCGTTACATGGTGCTCGGCCTGCTGCCTTTCTACGGCCTGGCGGCGTGCGCCGCGGTGATCGCCCGTCGGCGCGGTTTGGCTGGACCGTATGGCGCGTTCTCGATGCCGCTCTATCCGCTGCCCGTGGTGCTGATGCTGGTCTACGTCGCGTGTGGTCTCCTGAGCGGCTTCAGCGGCGACTTCCTCGCGGCCTGCGGCGGTCTGGCGATCATCGCCGCCGGCGCGATTGTTTACGAGGCCGTCCGCCGGCGCCCCGCGGTGGCCGCGACGGGTGACCGCGGATGAACGGATCAAGGGTTCGCAACGGAGGTGGACCGCAGACTCCATCCGAAGCGTCGTCCGTGCTGCGCCGCGCGAGGAGGGATGAAGTAGTGCAAGAGGGGGTGAGGGAAATTGGCCGATGGGGTGTCCGACGATCCGAGGTGGCCCGCCTTCCCCGCGCCTGCGGCGGGTCGACACCCTCGGCTACATCGCACGCGTATCTTATCGAAAATCAGTCCGTATATCCCGGACGAAACGCATCCCGTGTAGCCGCGGCCGCCCGCCGCGGATCCGGCCGGCGCCTCTCTGTCGCCGCCGTGAAGCAGCGCCGACTCCGTGCTTTTCCCGGTGCCCCGTAGGCAAGGAATAGACCGTCTCGCAGCGGCCAGCAAAAAAAGCCCCGCGTCTCGGCGGGGCTCATGATCGCGAGGGTGCCGGTTACTTTCCCCAGCGTCCCTCGATGAAGATGTAATTGCCGCCCCGGCGCTCCCAGCGCGGTTCGACCCAACGGCGGTGGCCCTGGGGCGGCCGCTCGTAGCGGCCCGCGATCCAAACGTGGCGGCCGCCTCGCCACGCCCAGTAGCCGTTGATCCACATGAACCCCGTCCCGGGCGGAGCGTACACGACCTCGCGACGCGGGGGTGGTGGACCGGCGACCACGACCACCGGTCCACCTGCCGGGGGGGATGTCACCACCACCGTCGGGGGCGTACCGGGGCGCGGCGGCGTGGTGATCACCACTGCGTCGCGCCAGTACCCGTCGATATAATAATATCGTCCGTTCCGGTGGTCCCAGCGTGGCGTGACCCAGACTGCATTGGGGCGTGGCGCGAGTGCCCAGCGACCGCCGATCCAGAGGTGCTTACCCGCGCGCCAGCCCCAGTGTCCCCCGATCCACACGTGAAGCGGGGAAGGCCGCTCGACGATGATCTCGCGCTGCGGGGGAGGTGGTGGCGTCGTGAGCACAATCTCCTGCCCTACGGGAGCCGTTGGGGGAGCGGTCACAACCGTCGTCACCGTTGCCGGGGGTGCCTCGTCCCAGTATCCCTCCTTGAGCGCCCAGCCGTTGGGATGCCTTTGCCACTCCGCCTGATGCCAGACGACGTTGGCCTGGGGCGGTATTTCCCAGCGGCCCGGTTCCCAGACGTAGGCCCCCTCGAGCCAGCGCCAATGTCCGGGCACCCAGTGATGTTGCGCCGACGGTTGCTCACCCGGTGCGTCGGATGTCGCTGGGTCCAGCGGGCGGTCCATCACCGGGGCGGGCGGCACGGTGGCAGCGTTGGGTATCGAGTTGGCGGCGAACGAACCCACCGCGGAGAAGATCAGCAACGCGACTCCGGGGGCGGCGGCGTGAAGCCGGCAGAAACGGGTGCTCATGGGGGCTTAGACGCGAATTTTCCGCCGATGTTTCCTCGGCTTGGCCGGCGTCGGCCCCGCGCGACTCGCGTGTCGGTCCTCGGAGGTGGAAAACGCGCTCCGGACGCGCCTTGCGTCTCAGATCCTGACCTCGATCCGCCGGCCGTTTTCCGCGGCGGATCGGTAGATCGCCTCGATGATGACCATGTCGCGGCGCCCCATCTCGCCCGGCACCGGAGATTCCCGACCCTCTTTCACGCACCGGGCGAAGTCGTCGATCTGCACCGCCTGCTGGCTGGGCGGGATTTCCCCGACGACCGGCGCGCCCCGGCTCGTGGTCACCCGGAGGTCGCCGTACTGGAACGCCGGCGCGAACTCCATCCATCCGTTGGCCGCCTCGGCGCGGAACCGATCCAGACCGGCGTTGTAACTGGTGGAGAACTCACCCGTGACTCCCCCGGCGAACTCCATGCGCCAGTCGATGCCCTCCTCGACGTCGCGGAAAAAATCCGGGCGCTTCTTCGGATGCTCGCGCGCCTGCACGGCGACGGGGGCGAAGGTCGCGTGGTTGGCGCCGCTGGTATCGGCCGCCATGCAGGCCGCCTGAATGCAGTAGATGCCGATGTCCATCAATGGCCCGCCGCCAGCCATGTTTTTTTCCACGCGCCAGACGCGGCGGTTGATGGTGAACGCAAGCCCGCCGGTGAGTTTACCGAACGGTCCGAATTCACCACCGCGGGCGAGTCGCTTCAGCTCGCGGTAATGTGGTTCGAACTGGAGCCGGTAGCCCACCGACAGCTTCACGCGGTTGGCTCGGCAGGCGGCGAGCATCGCGTTGCATTCGGCGACGGAGTTGGCCAGCGGCTTCTCGCAGATCACATGCTTGCCCGCCCATGCGGCGGCGATCGTGTGCTCCGGGTGCAGGGAGTTCGGGGTGACGACGTAGACGATGTCGATCGCGGGGTTGTCGATCAGGCGCGACATCGTGGCGTAGGAGTAGACGTGGCTATCGGGGAAGCCGAAGTCCTGCGCCCACTTCCGGCCCTTCTCGGGTGAGCCGGTGATCACGCCGCGCAACTCGCAGTGACGCGTGCGGCGCAACGCGGGGGCGAGCTGGCCGGTCGCGTAATTGCCGAGTCCGCAAAGGGCGATGCCGAGCTTGCGTTCCGGGGCCGGCTCGGCGGCGGAAACGCGTCCCCGGAGGGCGAGGGCGGCGGCCGCGAGGGAGGATGTTCCGAGAAAGGTGCGGCGGGTGGGCGGGTGCAGCGGGGTCATGGGGGTGTTGGGACCGTGGTGCCGGCCGGGCACGGAGGCAAGGTGCCGCCGCGCCCGGCCGGCACGGGCTCGCGCGAAAACGTGAATCTTTGGGCGTCGACCCGGCGTCTGCTCCCGCGCTAATCCTCTGCCTTCGCTTTCCCTCATGCGAATCCCCCTGCCTCTACGCGCGACCGCCGCCGCGCTCCTCTCCGCCGGCGCGCTGGCCGCCGCGGACCCGTCCCGGCCCAATATCCTGTTCATCGTCGGCGACGACATGGGCTACGCCGACGTCGGTTTCCACGGCTGCCGCGACATTCCCACACCGCACCTCGACGCCCTCGCGGCGTCGGGCGTGCGCTTCTCCAACGGTTACGTCTCGGGGCCGTACTGCTCGCCCACCCGCGCCGGACTGCTGACGGGCCGCTACCAGACGCGGTTCGGCCATGAGTTCAACCCCGGTGGAGCCAGCGAGGGCCTGCCGCCCGCGGAGACCACGGTCGCCGATCGCCTGAAGGCCGCCGGCTACACGACCGCGCTCGTCGGCAAGTGGCATCTCGGCTCCCGCGGCGACCTCCAACCCCTGCGCCGCGGCTTCGATGAGTTCTTCGGTTTCCTCGGCGGAGCGCACAGCTACTTCAACCCGACCGGGATCCTTCGCGGCGCCGAGCCGGTGAAGGAGACCGCGTACCTCACCGACGCCTTCGGCCGCGAGGCGTCGGCATTCATCGAGCGGAACCGCGGGCGGCCCTGGTTCCTGTATCTCGCCTTCAACGCGGTCCACACGCCCATGGACGCGACGAAGGAGGATCTCGCGAAATTCGGCGCCATCACCGATCCCAAGCGCCGCGCGTACGCGGCCATGATGGCCGCGATGGACACCAACATCGGGCTGGTTTTGCGACGGCTGCGCGAGACCGGCCAGGAGCGGAACACCCTGGTGTGCTTCATCAGCGACAATGGCGGCCCGGCCATGCCCGGGGTCACGGTGAACGCCTCGATCAACTCCCCCCTGCGGGGCTCCAAGCGCACGACGCTCGAAGGCGGCATCCGCGTGCCTTTCCTCGTCGCGTGGCCCGGCCGCCTGGCGCCCGGGGTGTACGATCAGCCGGTCATCCAGCTCGATCTCACGGCCACCGCGCTCGCCGCCGCGGGCCTCGAGGCGCCAGCGGATCGACGGCTAGAAGGTGTGGACCTTCTCCCGTTCCTCACGGGTAAAACGAAGGGCGCCCCGCACGACGCGCTTTACTGGAGGTTCGGCCAGCAGATGGCGGTGCGCGCGGGTGACTTCAAGCTGGTGCGCTATGACGGGAACGTCGACACGCTTACGGGCGCCCGCAACCAGCCGCCGAGCGGGCTCAAGCTGTATAATCTCGCCGCGGATATCGGCGAGACGCGCGATCTCGCGGCCGCGATGCCCGGCAAGGTGCGCGAGCTGCAGGCGAAGTGGGACACCTGGAACGCCGGCAATGTGAAACCCCTCTGGGGCGCCCAGCATCTCGAAGGTGGCACCGGCGAATCCGGGGCCGCGAAGAAGCGCGCCAAGAAGAAAGTCACCCAGCCATGACCTTGCATCGAACGCTCTGGCCCTGGTTGGTTCTTGCGTCCGCCCCGTTGCGGGCGGCGGGTGAGGCGGCCGACCTCGCTTTCCGGAAAATCATGCTCACCGGGGAGTATCTCTGTGACGGGATCAACGCCGCGGATATCGATGGGGACGGCCAGGTGGATGTGATCGCCGGCCCGTACTGGTACGCGGGCCCCGCTTTCGCCACACGACACAGCTTCTACGAGCCGGTGCCGCAACCGTTGGAGGAGAAGCCGACGAACTCGATGTTCACTTTCCCCTACGACTTCAACGGCGACGGCCGTATCGACCTCCTGGTGCTCGGCCGCGTGCTGTTCCACGAGGCGTTCTGGTACGAGAATCCGGGGCCCGAGGCGGCGCGGCGGCCCGATGCACGCTGGCGCCGGCATCTGGTCTCGCCCCGCGTGTTCGGCGAGGCGCCGCAGTTCCTCGACATCGACGGAGACGGTCGACCGGAGATTCTGGCGGTTTCCGGCGCCGCGGCCTCCGACAAGCTCAAGCAATGGGGCTGGTATGCGCCGGACTGGTCGGCGCCGGCGAAACCCTGGCGCTTCGTCGCGGTCACCGAGCCGGGTGAGTACAACCACTACTACCACGGCGAGGGCGTGGGAGACATCAACGGCGATGGCCGCGCCGACCTCGTGCTGAACGAGGGCTGGTGGGAGCAACCGCCGAAATCGGCGCCTCCCGGGAGGCCTTGGCGCAAGCATCCCTTCCTGTTCAGCGACGACCGCGGGGGCGCGCAGATGCTCGTGGCGGATGTGAACGGCGACGGCCGCAACGACGTGATCACCGCGAAAAACGCCCACGGCTGGGGGCTCTCGTGGTTCGAGCAGACCCGTGACGCCGCCGGAGCGATCTCGTTCCGCGAGCACCGCATCATGGGCAACCGCGAGGAAGAGGCGCGCTTCGGCGTGGCGTTTTCCCAGCCGCACGCGCTCACGTTGGCCGACCTCGACGGCGATGGCCTGCCCGACATCGTCACGGGAAAGCGCCGCTGGGCGCACGGTCCGAAGGGCGACGTCGAACCGATGGCCACGCCGGTCAATTACGCCTTCATCCTGCGTCGCGACCGGGCGGCCGCCGGCGGGGCGCGTTATTTACCCCGGTTGATCGACGACGCCTCCGGGCTGGGCACCCAGGTCGTCGCGGCCGACGTGAACCGGGACGGCGTACCCGATGTTCTGGCCGCCTCGAAACTCGGGGCGTTCGTTTTCATCACCAAGCGGCAATGACACCCTCCCGCAGACTCACGGCTTTCCTGTCGGCGTGCGTGGTGGCGTCCGCGTACGCGGAGGTGCGGGTGGAGCGCGGGTACCTTCCGCATGGCGCGGCACCGAGCAGCTTCGCGGTCGCCCTGCCGGGCGGGGTGAATTTCTGCTTCGACCCGGTGCGCTGCGGCGTGAGCTACGTGTGGACCGGCGGATTCCTGGATCTGGCGCCGATGCGTCCGGGCCCCGGAAAGTTCATGAAGCCCGCCCTGCTGGAAGGACCGGTGGTGCACCGGGAGGAGGGGCTCGCCCCGCTGCGGCGCGGTGACCCCGCGAAGGTGCCGGAGGTCATCTTCACCGGTTACACGCTGCGCGACGAAGCGATCGAGTTCCGTTACACCGTGGACGGCGCGCCCGTGCGCGAGGAGGTGAAGGTTCGGACCGGCGGCGGCGCGCTCGTGCGAACGGTTCACTTCCCCTCCGGGAACGACGCCCGTTGGTGGCGGGTGCTCGACGGCCGGCCGCCCGAGCGGCTCGCGCCGGGTGCGGATGGAAAATTCACGCTCGAGAGCCCGCTGGGCAAGCCCGTGCCATGACCCTGCGCACCGCCCTGGTAATTTTGCTCGCCGCGCTGGCGCCTGCGAAGCTGAGCGCCGGCTACGTGGTGGAAAACGTATCGCTGCCCCCGGAGTTGCGCGGCGGCATCGCGGCGGTGACGTTCACGCCCGGCGGTACAGCGGTCGTGGCGACGCGCCTCGGCGAGGTCTGGCTGCGGCCCGCCACCGAGAGCCCGGTATGGCGGCGCTTTGCCGGCGGACTGGATGAACCGATGGGCCTCATCGCGGAATCGGACCGCGTGATCCTGGTCGCGCACCGCCCGGAGCTTCTGCGCATGACGGACGCCGACGGCGACGGCCGCGCCGATACTTTCGACGCGATCGGCGGCCGTTGGGGCCAGTCGATCAATTACCATGAGTTTCTCTTTGGTCCCGCCCGGGACGCCGCGGGAAACATCTTCGTCTCACCATCGCTCGACTCGACGATCTCGAGCGATGCCGCGCAGAAAGCCGATTATCCGGGCCTGCCCGTGCGCGGCCGGCGAGACTTCTCGTTCAACGGCGAAACAACCGGGCATAACTCGGAAACCCCGTGGCGTGGCTGGATCGTGCGGCTGGGCGTGGACGGCTCCTTCGAGCCCTGGGCGAGCGGGTTCCGGCAGACCAACGGGCTCGCCCTCAGCCCCGGAGGCGAGCTTTTCGCCACCGATAACCAAGGGGACTACAAGGCCTCAACGGGTTTGCTGCATGTCGCGCGCGGGGATTTCCACGGCCATGCCGCCAGTCTGAAGTGGGAGGCTGCATCGACTCCGGAGAGCGCGGCTCCCGCCGAATTGTGGCGGCGGCTGAAGACCCCGGCGGTGGTTTTTCCGCACGGCCCGATGGGCACCTCGCCTGGCCAGCCGGTGTGGGACACGACGGGCGGACGTTTCGGGCCCTTCGCCGGGCAGATCTTCACGGGTGATTACTCCCGGCTGGTGGTGCGGGCCTCGGTGGAGCAGGTCGCGGGAGTCTGGCAGGGTGCCTGCTTCCCGTTCCTCGGGCGCAACGAGGCGCCACCGCACGCGATCGGCGCGCGCCTGAAACGAGGCGGCACCCGGGCGGCTTTCGCGCCGGACGGCAGCCTGTGGATCGCCTGCACCGCGGGCTGGGGGGCCGGCGAGGACGGGCTGCAGCGTGTCCGTTGGGATGGACGGGCGGGGCTGGATATACTCGACCTGAAGCTCGCGCCGCGCGGGCTCCGGGTGAGTTTCACGCGACCGCTGCCCGTGGAGGAACTGGCGCGCGTCTCCGCCTATGAGGTGAACCGATTCAGGTACTATTACCAATCGAAGTACGGATCGCCGCCCATCGACGAGGCACGCGTGAAGGTCATCGCGGCGCGACCGGCGCCCGACGGAAGCAGCGTGGAACTGGAGTTCGACGAGCTGTTCGCGGGTTTCATCCACGAGGTCTCGGTGCCGACCTTGCAGGCCGCCGATGGCGAGCGGATCGCCCATCCGCTCGGCTATTACACGGTGAACGCCCTGCCCGACGGCACCAGGCCCGTGGGCGGAACCACGCGGTTGCCCAGATCCGGAGAGGTCGCGCTCACCGCGCGCGACGCCGCCAGCAAGGGCACATCGCGCGAGGCGTTGTTCGCCGCCGGCGAGAAGATCTACCGCGCTTATTGCGTCGGCTGCCACCAGCCCGATGGACGCGGCGTGCCGGGCGGCGCGGCGAACTTCGCCGATGACCGGACCCGTCTCGCGAAGGAAGATGCCGCCCTGCTGGCGATCATCGAGCAGGGCAACGAGGCGAAAGGCATGCCGGCGTTCGAAGCGATCCTCAGTCCGATCCAGCGCCGCGCCGCCCTGGCTTACGTGCGAGCGGCATTCGGTCCCGGGCCCCAGCAATAGCAGGATGCGACGGGAGCCGAGAAGATGAGCCGGCCTGTCTTCCGACGGAGCGGCATGCGGTGTCGCCGCGGGGCAGGGCGCCACGTTCAGGCGCCAGGTCGTGAGTCCCCTCGTGGCTCCTTCGCGAATCAAGAAGACGGCCGAACTTAACTCAGCGCCATTCCGCTCAGCCGGTGCCTTGGGCGAGGGCGGGGCGGAGGTTGCGGACGGCACGGCGGAACACGAGCGCGCCGGTCGCGAGGTTGAGGCCGACGATGCCGGCGAGCAGGCCGGCGACCAGCAGGAGAGTCGGGGCGGCCGGGAGCCCGGCGAGGTTGGGGCCCACGGCGACGACGGCGGCGAGGGCGCCGATCGCGATGCCGCGCACGACCAGCGCCCCGTACTCGGCGCGGACCATCCGCGCCAGCACCGCATCGGGGATGCCCACCGCGGCGAGGGTGGCGAATTCGCCGCGCCGCTCGCGCAGGTTACGGGCGAGGACGACCGCCAGCCCGAGGCTGCCGAGCACGACGCCCAGCGATCCGAGGACGTTGAAGATCGCGAGGTAGGTGTTCTCGATGCGGTGGAAACCGGCGAGCACGTCGCGCGTCGTGTCCACCTTGCCGCCGAGATCGCCGGCGGCGGCCTGCAGACGCGGCAAGAGGATCGCCAGCGAGTCGGGTCGCGCGGCGTCGGCGAGGAAGACGCTGTAACCCGGATGCGAAGGAAAGCGGGCGAGGAGCGCGGCCTCGTCGATCAGCAGATAGCCTTGGAAGATGGAATCCGTGATCGTGCCGACGATCCGTACGCGGAAGGTCCGCCCGGCCTCATCGGCGTACTCCAGCTCGTCGCCGACCTTCCGCTTCAGCGCCCAGAGGAGCGTGTTCTCATCCACGAACGCCGGCACCGCCCCGTCGTCCCTCCGCGCGAGCAGGTTCCAGCCCTCGACACCGACAGTGCCGGATGCCTTCGGACGGAACGCGCCGAGCTCGGCGAGACGGCGCGCCGGCACGCCGAGCAGCTGGGGTTGCGAGGTGGTGTTGAGATTGAAGCAGTTGACGTTGTCCCCGGCGCCGGCGCGCAGCGGCAACACGGCACCAAGGTCGGCGGCGAACGGGGTGAAAAGATCGAAGGTGCCATCAGTGCGGTCGCGGGCCGGGTTGAGCGGGGCGGTGGTTTCGATCCGCAGAGTGAAGCCGCCGGTGCCGCTGTCGCGCCGGAGCCACGCGTCGCCGACGTTCTTCCGGAAGGAGGCCACGGAGAGCACCATGAACACGGCGGTGGCGATCAGTCCGGTCACGGTGAGGCTGCGCGAGGGCCGCGCGCGCACGTTCAACGCACCAAGTTTGCGCGCGTCGAGAACGGCGCCGGCGGCGGTTCCGGCGGGCGTGGCGAGCGAGGCGCGCAGCCAGGCAAGGCCCGCCGCAAGGAGCGCGAAGCCGGCGAGGTAGAATGCCGCCTGCGCCGGCAGTCCGCGGCCGGAGAACGCGAGCGCTGCCGCGGCCGTGACCGCTGCACCGATGGCGAACCGGCGGGCGCGGCGGGGCGCCTTCGGAGGGGGCGGCGCCTCCTCGGTGTTTCCAGCCAGCCGCACCGAGAGCGCGCGGCGCGTCGAGCGGCGGAGGGCGAGCCAGAGCACCAAAAGGGAAAGCGCGAGGAATCCCGCCAGCCCGCCGACGACGCTCGCCGGTGAGGCGGCAAAGGCGAACGCGTCACCGCCGCCCGGATTCCAGATCGAGGAGAGAAACCGCAGGATGCCGCGCGTGTAGAGGACGGCCAGCGGGAGCCCGGCAAAAGCGCCCAGGGATAGCAGCACGGCGCCCTCGGCGAGACGCCAGCGGAGGAGCCGCGCGGGAGGGACACCCACCGCCGCCAGCAGCGCGTCCTCGCGCCCCCGCAGCAGCAGGCTGAACTGGAAGAGCATCGCGACCAGGCCGAGCGCGGCGACGATCAGGAAGAAACTCATGCCGGCGAACAGCCCGCCGAAATCCACCGCCGGGCTGGCGGCTCCGGCCGCGGCGGCGGCGAAGTCCCGCATGGTCAACTGGCCCAACTCCGGGCGCAGCTCGCGCAAGAGCGCCGCCTCCAACGTGCCCTCGCGCTCGCGCGGCTCGGCCAACCGGAACGCGGTATGGGTCCCCCAGGAGGTGGACCACATCTCCCGGGCCGCGGCCGGGGAGAAGAACGCCTTCGGCGTGCCTCGGTGCTCCTCCCAATAGCCGTCATCCTGCGGACGGATGCGCTTCAGGTCGAGCGGCAGCCCCGCCTCCCAGTCGCGCGGGCTCGAGGTGTTGGTGATACCGGGAAACGCGGGCATCCACGCGCGGTCTGCGGCTAGTCCGGTGAGCGGCGTGACGGCGCGGACGCGGAAGGCGGCGGAGGTTTCGGTGAGGGCGCCGGCGGCGCCGGTCTGAAAATAGCGGATCGTCACCTCGTCGCCCGGCGAAGCGCCAAGGTCCGCCGCCAGCCAGTCGTTGAGGACGATCTCTCGCGGGCCGAGATCCGCGGGCAGGAACGGCGCGGCCGCCGCCGGGACGGCGGTGCCGATGGAGTAGGGCGTGGCGCGGTCGCCGCGGCGGAACTCGTTCACCAAGTAGGACGTGACTGGTTGGGCGGCCGGCAGGGCGCGCGTGATCGCGGCGGCGATGCCGTCGTCGAGGAAGATGCGCGGGGAGGCGATCTCGAAGGCCCGTGCGGTCTCGAGCCAAGCGAGGGACAAACCGTAGTCCGCGAGGCGGGCGACTCGCGGCAGCGCCGCGGCGGGGGCATTGGTCGACCGGCGCGCGTCGAGCAACACGAGGTTGGCACGGTCCGGCTGCTCCATCGCCTCCTGCAGCCGCGCGAGCGGCAGAAACACCGTCGCCGCGGGAACCTGCGTGGCCTCGAGCGAGAAGCGACCGAACGAGCCGGCGTTGACGATCGTCGTGACCGTGCAGCGGAGCGTCTGCAGCGAACTGTCGCCGCCGGCGATCGGCGCGCTGCCCGGCACGACACCCGGGCGTTGCAGGCGGATGACCAGGGTGTCGCCGACGGCGACGTTGAGCTGCCGGGCGAGGGTCTCGTTGACGGCGACGGCGGAGGCCGCGGGCGTGAGCGCGACGCGGGCCGGCTCCGGGGCGAGGGCCCAGAAGGCGTCGGTTACACCCACGAGCTGGACCTTGGGTACGCGGGCCTGGGTGCGCGCGTGGACGACGTTACCGCGGGTGAGTAGAGCCGGGGTAGTGGCGGAAGTGGTTGCGGCGCTCAGATCGGCGGCGAGCGCGGCGCGGAAGAAACGGTCGCCGGAGGTGAGCACGTGCGTGGCCTGGCCGGTGCGCTCGGCCGCGATGCGACGCAACGACGCGCGGACGGAATCTCCGGCGAACAGGGCTCCGAGGAGCACGGTGGCGCCCAGGATGGCACCGACCAGCGTGCCCAGGTGCGCGTGCCGGTGGTAAGCGACGCTGCGCAGAAGGTAACGGGTGACGTTCATGGCCGCGCGTCAGTCGACGAGCCTGCCGTCGGCGAGGCGGTAGGTACGGTTGAGGCGGCGGGCCAGGCCGGGATTGTGGGTGACGACCACGAGCGCGACATGGGCCGACTCCTGCGTGCGGAGAAACAGGTCGGCGATGCGCTCGCCGGTGGCCGGGTCGAGTGAACCGGTGGGTTCGTCGGCGAGGATGAGCTTCGGCCGGTTAATCAGCGCGCGGGCGATGGCGACCCGCAGTTGCTCGCCGCCGGAAAGTTGAAACGGCCGGTGTCCGAGGCGGTCCTGCAGTCCGACCTGCCCGAGCAGGGCCTCGGCGCGCGCGCGGGTCTCCGCCTCGGGCTCCTCCCAGCCACCGGCGAGCCGGGGCACGAGGACGTTCTCGAGGACGCTGCACTGCGGCAGGAGGTAGTGGAGCTGGAAGACGAATCCAATGGTGCGGTTGCGGAAACGGGCCGCCGCGGCGGCGTCGAGCTGGCCGAGTTCCTCGCCGCCGACGCGGATGGAGCCGGCCGACGGCTGGTCAAGCGCGCCAAGCAGGTTGAGCAGGGTGGTCTTACCGCTGCCGGACGGACCGATGATCGCGGCTGACTCGCCCGCGCCGACGCGCAGGTCCAGGTCGCGGAGCACGCTAACGGGGCCGGCCGGGGTTTCGTAGGATTTGGAGACGCGGGACGCTTCGATCATGGCGGGAAGGGGATGCGGGAGGGGCGGGTGCGCAAACGGCTATGGCGGGTTCGGGCGCGCGTTGGACCGATGCGACCCAAAGGCAGGCCTACGCCCGCGGCACGCGAAAAAGCCGCGGCCCCGCGCCGGAAAACCGGGACGCGGGGCCGCGAGATGAAACGCGATAACAGAAGCGCCGCTCAGCGGCCGTAGCCGGCGGAGGGCTTGCCGTCGGCCTCCAGCTTGCCGGCGGCCCAGAGTACCCCGCGGGCGACGAGCTCAAGGTAGCGCGGGTCCTGCACGGTGTCGTTGTTATGGCCCATCGTGGTCGCGAAAACGCGGGCCTTCTTGGGTCCGAACTCATTGGTCCACGCGATCACCGCCTCGGCTTCCTTCTTCGTGCCATCCTTCTTGTTGGTCTGGGTCTGGCGCCCGGTCGCCAGCGAGGTGTGGCGGGGATAGACCGAGGGCGGTTGGACGTTGTTGTAGAGCTCCTCGTTGATCGTGGTCCAATTGGAGAGGCCCTTGGTGATCGGGTGGGAGGCGTTGGTGTAGGTGATGGCCACGGGCGACTGCGGTCCGTGGCCGCTTGACTGCAGGCCGAGGAAGTCGAACCAGAGAGCGCCGGGTGATCCGGGGGCCTGCGGCCGGGCGAAATCCTTCACCACGCGGTAGCTGTGCATGGCGCAGTGGAGCGCGACGCCCGGGGTGCCGTCGACGTGGGGCTTCAATACGTTCGCGACCAGCGCGGGATCGTCAGCCGCCGCGGCGCACTCGTCGTGGATGACGAGGTCATAACCCTTGGCGTAGCCCGGGTTGGTGAGGCATTCCAGCGGCGGCTTGGTGCTCTTGTCGGGCGTGTGCAGGTGGTCGACGACCACGTTGATGCGCTTCTCCAGGCCGGCCTTCAGCAGGTCCTTCTGGTTGGCGTAGTCGTGGCAGCAGCCGCCGGTGACGAGGAGAACCTTAAGCGGCTTGGTCGCCGGGGCGGCGGAAGCGACGGCCGCGAGGCCGGCGACGAGCAGGGAGGAGGCGAGGTTTCGGAACAGGGGGCTCATGGTAGGGTGAATCGGGGTGAAGGCAGGACGCGGCGCGGAAGCGGGGGACGCGAGAAAAAATCCGGTGCCCGGCGCGGCTCCGCTGCGCCGGGAGGGAGAAGGTAAAGCGGGAGGGAGTGAGGAGGAGCGGACCGCCGGCACCCCGAGTTCTTTTTTTCCAGATACAATCCTCTCTCTGTGTCTCCGCTACTCTGTGGTTAAATGGCTCGGTGATTCCAATCGGCCTCACTCGACGATCAGCACCCCGCGCATGATGCGCCAGTGTCCGGGGAATGTGCAAAGGTAGGGGTAACGACCGGGCGCGGACGGCGCGGTGAAGTTCAATTCGGTGCGACGGGTGGGCTCCACGAGCGGGGTGGCGTGCAGGACCTTGGGTGAGGCGGGCACGTAGTGTTTGGCCATCGCCCCGGGCTCGGAGGCCATCGCATCGGCGAGGGCGCCGACCTCCTCGTCCGTCCCCGGGGCGACGAGAATGAGGTTGTGCGGCATGAGGTCCGGATTCTCGAAGATGAGCCGCACCGGGGCGCCGGCTTTGACGCGGAGTTCGGTCGGCGAAAACTGCATAAGACCGGGCACGGCCTGCACGCGCAGGGCGCCGCGGTCGGCGGACTCCGCCTTGTCCCACTCCGCCGCCCACGGCTGGAGAGCATCGCCGCTGGCGGCTAGCCGCGCGCCCGGCACGGGTTGGCCTGTCGGGTCGTGTAGATACACCGGGGGCGGCTCGCCCTTCAGGCGGCGGAAGGCGGCCTCGATCTGATTCAGGCCGCGGCGGAGCGGTATCTCGACCTGGTGCTCCGAGCTGTAGGGGCTTTCGGAGGAAAGCACCTTAACGCCGTTGGCCTTCAGTTCGAGGAATCCGTGCTTCACCGCGAGCACCGCGGTCTGCGGGGTATCGACCTGCAGAAACGTGCGAAACGTGCGCGTGGT
>JACCDP010124831.1_pt1 | contig 37600 bp, 29 predicted proteins | sample 7445841 | NCBI WGS metagenome assembly JACCDP01 (sample SAMN15323441, study PRJNA562643) | freshwater metagenome | isolation source: river surface water | place: USA:Blue River Watershed | collected 2017-08-17 | reverse complement strand
TTAAGAACTGGATCTCCGTATGCAACTATTGGTAATATCATAATGTCGCAAAATTAATTATTTGAATCGCACGTTATTCAAAGTTTCTAGATAATCTTGTAATATAATTGCCGCACTTATCTTGTCTATTAAACCTTTATCTTTTTGATGCTTTTTCTTCCCCGCTTTATGAACAACTTTCATGGATTCAGCAGAAGAATATCGTTCGTCTTGAAAAACAACTGAAACAGTTGGAAAGTTCTTTTCAAGTTCAGACTTTAAAATTCGAACATTTTCTGTTATGTGACTATCAGAGCCATCCAAACGGGTTGGGAATCCCAATACAAGTGTAACAGCGTTTTCTTTAATGATTAAATCTGATAAAAATTGCATTAACTTCGTTGAATCCACTACGGTTAGGGGTGAAGCAATAATGCATGAATCATCGGTAATAGCGATTCCCGTTCGTTTTAATCCAAAATCAATACCGATTGCCTTTGACATATACAAATGTAAGAAGAACAAGACAGATAAGATTTTTTGAAAATGCTAATTTTGTGAAAATTAACTATTAAAATGAGGTTTTTAATCGGACTACTCCTTCTTGTATTTATATTTTCTTGCGAACAAAACAAAGAAGGAAAATCTATAACTAAACATACTTTGAAAGAGGTGAAACCGATGTTTGAAAACGAAATTATTTTTGAAAATGAAATCAAAGACATCGAAACCAATGAGAATCTTGTTGAAGTAACCAGCTTGGATTATTTAAGAGACAATGGTGAATCTTACGTTGCAAAAGGTTTAGTTGAAATAGGAAAAGAGAATCAAGAAATGACGTTAAAAAAACTGATTTTCAAAAAGATTTTTACCAATGGAAATGAAACTACATGTACTTTTTACTACAAAGGAACTCGGAAATTTGCAAGTATAAACGAACAAGCAATTTTAAAAAAGGACGTATTATTGAAAATCATTACGAAAAGCTACTATGATGATTCAAGCCGTGTATTTTTTACCAAAAAACTTTCAGGCAAAGCGGAAAACATAGAAAATTATAGTTACAAAAAGTGCAAACCTATGGATCACAATGATAACCTCGCTTTAAACATCATAAATCAGGAAGGGGATTTTCAAACAAACTTTCAAGGATTCACGGAACTTGATGGTAGGTTATTCTTTATTCTTGGAACCGAACATTACACTTCAACGATATTGTTTTCAGAATACAACCAAATACTTTCACTTTTAAAAAAGAACGAGAAAAAATACCTTGGCAAAAAACTTATTGTCGACTTTTCTGTTCAAAATGAAGCCAATGGATTTACTTTTCAAGTAATGAAAAATGTCCGAATTGCTCAATAATTTAATTTTATTCATTGAAACGAACCTTTCAACACATTAATTAAAACCCTTTTTTACCTCCTCCGTATATTTAACTTATGAAAAAATTTATTTTCCAATTGATTATTCTTTTTAGTCCCTTAGCATCTTTTGTGTTCGGGCAACAAATGAAGATAACCGGAACTGTTTTCGATACCAGTGGCACGCAAAAAGTTAAGGAGGTGGTCGTAATGGCAGTTCGAATGAAAGATTCCTTGCTTTTAAAAAATACGCGAACGAAGGAAGACGGAACGTTTGAACTTTCCAATTTTCCAATCGATACGTTTACATTAATTGTTGAGCACCCGCTCTTTGAGCCAAAGACTTATTATATTTTTGGAAATAAGGATAATTACGAAATCAACATACCAAAAATTACGCTTTCCGAAAAATCAAAAGAGCTTAATGAAGTTGTGATTTTTGCCAATAAAAATCCAATTTATTATCGAGGAGATACTCTAGTTTATGTTGCAGATTCGTTTAAAGTCGGCGAAAATGCGGTGGTGGAAGATCTTTTGAAAAAACTTCCAGGAATCAAAGTCGATGAAAACGGCCAAATCACTTCACAAGGAAAACAAATCAGTCAAGTATTGGTTGATGGAGATGAATTTTTCGGCGCAGATCCAACAATCGCGACAAGAAATTTGGGAGCTAAAGGTGTCGAATCAGTTCAAATTTATGAGAAAGAAAAAGAAAACGCCAAAGCAGGTGAAGATGACAAAATTCAAGTTTTGGACTTAAAACTTAAAGAGGATGCCAAGAAAGGTTATTTCGGAAAAATATCGGGCGCCAGTGACTTTGGATTGATGGAGAATACACCTTTTTACGAAACGGAAATGCTCGCAAATAAATTCAAAGGAAAACAAAAAATATCAGTCTTTTTACTTAGTTCTAATACCCCAAAATCAAATTTTAAATGGGGCGATATGAACAAATTCGGCTTGGAAAATGAACGAAATAGTTCAGGAATGAATGATTGGAATCAACGAAACACAAACAACACAAGCGGTATTCCAAAAACCTTGAAAGCAGGGGTTTACTACACCGATAAAATTGGAAAAACGGGGAAGATTGGTTTTAATTATGCCTATTACAACAATGAATTGGTTGCAGCTGGATCTAGCTATTCACAATTTTTCTTGACTGACACAACTTACTTTACAAAAGACTCAAGTAGTAACATTTCTAGAAATGAATCGCACCGTTTAAATTTCAACTATTCTGTGAATTTGGATTCGTTAACATTCCTAGAAATTAAACCAAATTTAAATTTTGACGGGGCAACGACTGACAATACCAGTATTTCTGAATTTATCGGAGAAACACAATTAAGGTCGCTCGAAACGAATATCCGAAATACAAACGATTCAAAAGGAATAACGAGTAATTCAGAAGCATTAATTAGGCGGAAATTCAAAAAACCTAAGCGCGAGGTTGAGTTGAAATACCTTTTGAGTTATTCTGACAATAATACAAATGGGAAACTTTATAATAATACATACTATACGGATACAAACTATACTGACATTCAGTTTGAGCAAGAAAAGACGAATAAAAATTCTTCCGTAAATCATTTTACAACCTTAACCTATACGGAACCACTGACCAAGAAAATTAAACTTCAATTGGAATACTTATATGAATTTGGTGATGTCAAACAAGATAAAAGAGCTTATAATTTTGATCCTTCTACGCAGCAGTTTTCAATTTTCGACCCAAATTTCTCTAATAACTTTGATAACATCCGTCAACAACATCGCGGAACAGCAGTCGGAATCTATGAAAATGCAAAACATACATTGACCGGTGGATTTGGTTTCAGAAATATTGCAATTGAGAACACAAATTTAATTTTGGATTCGGTAATCCCTCAAAACATAAACAATTTTCTTCCGCAATTTAGCTATCAATTCAAACCAAGCATTAGTAAGCGATTTAGCTTGTTCTACAACACGAATTCACAACAGCCAGGAATCAATGATTTACAACCAGTTCCGGATAATACCAATCCAAATCGAATTCAAAAAGGGAATCCAGATTTAAAACCAAATTACATCCACAATTTGAGAATAAACTTCAATACGTGGTCGGCGTTGACAGGTCGTTATGTTTGGAGTGGAATCAATGCCACGTATACGGATAATGCCTTCGGAAATTCTTCATCATTTGACCAATATGGTCGAACTGTTTCTCAAACGGTTAATGTCAACGGTAATGCCTTCGCAAATTTATTCGCTGGAGCCGGTTTACCTTTATTCAATCGAAAAATTGAAATTTCACCAAATGTCAACGCTTCATACATGCGCTACACAAACTTCATAAACAATACGGAAAACGTTACACAAAACCGAAGTGTTGCAGGTGGTCTTGAGGTTGAATTAAAACTTGATTCTTTGCAAATCAGTATCTCAAATGATTACAGCTACACAGATCCGGTTAGTTCACTCGCTACTGCTTCAAATACGCCATTTAGTATGCAAACATATAAGTTCGATGTAGAATGGCAATTACCCTTTCACTTCAAAATTAAAACCGATGGTAAATACATAATCAACTCGCAGCGGGCAAGCGGATTTAACAGAAACATCTTTGTTGTCAACGCAGAATTGATTCGAACATTTTTACCAACGGAAAACTTGATAATTGCACTTTCTGGAAATGACCTTTTGAAGCAGAACTTAAATCTTCAACGACAAATAAACGGGAACATCATTACTGATAATTACACCAATATTATTACGCGTTATTTTTTACTTCGTGTTACCTATAAGTTTAACAATAATAAAACGAAAGAAGATGAGTGGAAAGGTTGGCATTAATTTAGTTTTAATGATATTTATGTTGTCAATTCAAGGAATTGGTCGATCACAATATATACATAGCGGAAAAATAACCTTTGAGAGAAGGACGAATCTTGAAAAGCGATACAATGATCCTCGAATGAGACGAATGATCAATGAAAATAATAAGATTCGTAATGAAGGATTCTATTTGTATTTTAATGATACAGCCTCCGTTTTTAAAGGTATTCCTGATGAAAAAACGGATGAGATGTCTTGGATGACATCTAAAAATGCTTATTACCAGAATCTAAACGCAAGTAAGCAATTGACCGTTTTAAATTTGTTTGGTCAAAGTTTGTATATCTTGGATTCGCTTCCACAAAGAAAATGGAAAATAACTGAAAGCAAACGAACCATTAGCGGATACGAATGTCGAAAAGCAATTTACCAAAAAAACGACAGCACCAGACTTTATGCTTGGTATACATCAGCGTTGGTTCCAAGCGTTGGTCCTGAAGGATTCTGTGGGTTACCTGGAACAATTCTCGGATTGGCAACAGAAGATGGAGGAATCATTTATTTTGCCAAGAAAATTGAGTTTATTTCACCTTCCAAAGAAGATATTTTATTAGAGGCAGGTAAGAACAAAACTTTTACGTTAAAAGAGCTTCGTCTAAAAATTGAAAAAGATTACGGAAACACACCTTGGGGAAAACGTATGTTCGATGACTTATTTCGCTGGCTCTAATTCAACCTCTATTTTAAAGGTAAACTTTTAATAGGAAATCCTTAAATTTGTTGTTTTCCCATCTAAATTGGGTTTAAAACGTATGTGGCATCGCGTAGCTAATTTAATCTTGCGAAATCGGTTTTTTGTTCTTGGAACAATTACGCTTTTGACCGTTTTTTTGGGTTATTACGCCTTAAACGAATTAAAACTCGATAACAAGTACGGGACAATTCTTCCGAAAGACTCCAAGGCCACCGAAGAATATAAAAAATTTAAGGAACATTTTGGTGAGGATGGTGGAATGTTAGTTTTGGCTATCCAAACAGATTCACTTTACACCGAAAAAAACTTCCTCAAGTGGAAAGAGCTGGGTGATTCGATCTTACAAATGGATGGTGTATTATCCGTTTTATCTGAGGCAACACTCTTCTCAATCAAAAGAAATCCGATTGATTACAGATTCGAAATTCGAAGGGTTTTTTCAGATGTTGCATACAATGAGAAAACGATTGAGCGAATTCAAAAAGAAATCAAACAAAATCCAATATACGACGGCTTACTCTACAACAAAGAGAAAAATGTATCGCTGATGCTTATTCAACTCGACGAAAACTACCTTTCGGATCGAGTCAAATCAAAAGTCGTCTTGGAAATAGAAAGACTAGCGACAAGTTATTCAAAAGAATTCCAACGTTTTCATTTTGCTGGACTTCCTCATTTGCGGGTAGTGATTTCCAACCGAATTCAAAGTGAAATGTATTGGTTCATTGGGCTCTCATTACTTGTAACCTCAGCATTGATATTTTTCTTTTTCCGAACACTGAAAGCAATTTTAATTTGTAATATCGTTGTTTTCATTTCTGTAGTTTGGTCCCTGGGTAGCATCGCATTTGTGGGATACAAACTTTCCATCCTTATGGCCTTGATTCCGCCATTGATGATCGTAATCGGTGTTCCTAATTGCATTTATTTACTGACCAAATTTCACCAGGAGGTTAAGTTACATGGAAATAAAGTTAAGGCTCTTTCACAGGTGATTCAAAAAATCGGAACAGCAATGTTTCTAACCAATTTCACAACCGCAATTGGATTCATTACTTTCTCTTTCACGAATTCTGAAAAATTGGTTGAATTTGGATTTGCCGCAAGTTTTAACGTCATGATGACGTTCGTCCTATCACTATGTTTATTACCAATTTTCGAGTCATTTTCTCGTCCGCCGAAAAAACAACATTTACGCCATTTAGACCGTGATTTTTCAAAAGGAATTATCAACTTTGTTTTGAACGTCACACAGAAATACCGCTATATCGTTTATGGTATTCTAGTAGTATTAGTTTTTTTTAGCGTAACTGGAATTGGTAAAATTAAAGTGACGGGGAATTTGACAGATGACTTACCAAAAAACGACCCAATTGTAAAAGATTTAAATTTCATACAATCTAATTTCGGAGGTGCTGTGCCTTTCGAAATAATAATCCATTACAAAGATAAAAATCTGATAGACAGTATTTCAACACTTGAAAAATTAGAGAAAATACAAAGTTTCTTATCGACCGATAAAAATTTTTCAAATTCTTTCTCCTACGTTGATTATATGAAAGAAATCAACTTCATTTATCACGGAAATAACCCGGAATATTATAGATTGATTACCGAAGAAGAAAAAAATCGAATGAAAAGCTTTATTAACTATTTCAATATTGTAAATGGTGATGGTGGAGGCCTCTCTTTGAGAGAATTAGTAGACAAAGACGGACAAATGCTCCGAATCAGATGTCAAATGAAAGACTTAGGATCTTATGAGGTTTTGAATCAAGTTGAGAAGCTGAAACCAAGAATTCAAGAAATTATTGATCCAACCAAGAAAAAATTTGTTGTATCGTTAACAGGTACTTCCGTGGTCGGATCGGAAGGAACGAATTATTTGGTCAACAACCTTATTTCTAGTATAATTTACGCAATAGTTTCCATTGCGATTTTGATGCTAATACTCTTTAGATCTTGGCAAATGGTTGTCATTTCCATGATTCCAAATCTTTTCCCTTTGCTTTTCACAGCCGGAATTATGGGATACTTCAATATACCATTAAAACCTTCAACATTACTTGTTTTCAGTATCGCCTTTGGAATAACCGTTGATAATACAATTCATTTTCTTTCCAAGTATCGTCACGAACTCAAGCACAAGGATTGGGATATAAAAACCTGTGTTTTGGTAGCAATTAAAGAATCAGGCTTGGGAATGTTTTACACTTCGGTTGTATTATTCAGTGGTTTTTCTGTATTCGCATTTTCACAATTTGGAGGAACACAAGCATTAGGGTTATTAATCTCAGTCACATTATTCATGGGAATGCTAACAAATATGATTGTTCTTCCTACAACCTTATTATCTTTGAGTAGGTTTTTGAGCACAAAGAAATTCGAGGAACCTTATTTCGAGGCGTTCAACGAAGATGATGATGAAAATCACAACAATGAAAATTTATAAATAAGTCCTCATGAAAGGAATAATTTTAGCTGGAGGGTCCGGAACTCGCCTTCACCCGTTAACGCTTGCAGTGAGTAAACAACTGATGCCAGTTTACGACAAACCAATGATTTACTATCCCCTTTCCATATTAATGAGCGCGGGAATTCGTGAAATCCTAATCATTTCCACTCCGCATGATTTACCTCATTTCAAAAAGCTTTTAGGAAACGGGAAAAATCTAGGATGTAAGTTCCAATATGCGGTTCAAGAGGTTCCAAATGGTTTGGCCCAAGCATTCGTTATCGGAGAAAAGTTCATTGGAAAAGATAAAGTAGCACTTATTTTAGGAGACAACATTTTCTACGGTGTAGGTATGGATGCTTTATTGAAGGAGAATAATGACCCGACAGGAGGTGTAGTTTATGCCTATCATGTTAGCGATCCTGAACGATATGGTGTCGTTGAATTTGACAAGGATATGAAAGCGAAATCAATCGAGGAAAAACCGAAAAAACCGAAATCCAATTATGCAGTTCCCGGCCTTTACTTTTATGATAACTCGGTAGTTGAAATCGCCAAGAATCTAAAGCCTTCTGCTCGAGGAGAATATGAAATAACGGATGTAAATGCCGAGTACTTGAGAAGAAATCAGTTGAAAGTAGCTGTTTTAGACAGAGGAACTGCTTGGCTCGATACGGGAACTTTCACATCCCTAATGCAAGCTGGGCAATTTGTGCAAGTAATTGAAGAAAGACAAGGATTGAAAATAGGTTGTATCGAAGAAGTTGCCTTCCGTAATGGATTTATTTCGAAAGAAGAACTTAAACAAATCGCTGAACCGCTTGTTAAAAGTGGATATGGAACATACCTACTCAATTTGATTAAACGAAAATGATCGACTTAGGACTAGAGCGCTACACCAACCTACTAGAAAAAGAGCTTTCTAATTATCTGCTTCCTAAGGAGCCTGTAAATCTCTATGATCCGCTACGCTATTTTTTTGATTTAGGGGGTAAGCGTTTAAGACCTGTATTAACCTTGATGACTGCTGAAACATTCGGTGCTCAAGGTGATAATGCATTAAACGCCGCTTTGGCTATTGAGTTGTTTCATAATTTCTCGTTGATACACGACGATATTATGGACGAAGCGCCATTTCGAAGAGGCAAAGAAACGGTTCATACTAAATGGAATGAACACATTGCTATTCTGTCAGGGGATGTGTTGTTTGTAAAAGCATACGAATCACTTGCAAAATGCGATGCTAATTACCTTCCTATATTACTCAATTTATTCAACAAAACTGCCGCTGAAGTATGTGAAGGACAGCAAATGGACATGGATTTTGAAACTAGGGAATCCGTATTCGAGGAGGAATACATTGAAATGATTCGTTTAAAAACAAGTGTTTTATTAGGTTGCGCAATTCAATTCGGAGGTATCATTTCAGACTTGGATAAAAATATGCAAAATGCCTTATACGATTTTGGTCAATACATAGGTATCGCTTTTCAAATAAAAGATGATCTTTTAGATTTATATGGTGAAAGTGCGAAGGTTGGAAAACAGATTGGTGGCGATGTATTGAGTGATAAAAAAACACTTTTAAGTATTAAAGCCAAGGAATTTGGTTGTGACATGCAGACATTGAATCATATAACAGATAACGAACAACGAATACGAAAGGCGCAAGAATTATTTGAGGAATACGGTGCAAAGAGCTATGTTGAAAATGCGATGAGAATTTATTTCTCTAAGGCGATTTCTTCTTTGGATCATATTCCAACCGACAGTAAAAAACAATTTAATGAATTTGCCAATTTTCTTATTGAAAGATCTCATTAAAAAGGATTTAAGAATTAAGTTATTCCAAAATAAAAACAAAGCAAAATTCAGTTTGTTATTATAAATTATATCAGTAATTTCGTGAACTTAAAATTAATTATTATGAAAAAAATCTACGTTTGTTTAGTTGGATTACTTGCAGCGGGAACATTAATGGCTCAGAAAAATTCGCCAGTTCTCAACGGTAAGAAAAATCCTTTAATTCAAGAAAAAGCGCCAAAAGGTGTTTTTGCTCAACCAAAAGGAATTACCCTTTGGTCAAATGACTTTTCCAATCAAGCGGATTGGGCAACAGGAGATGCTGGAAGCGCAGGTACGCCCCCTCACGTTTCAGGTGATTGGACTATTACAACCGATGCTAGTGCAGCTCCAGTTACTGCATTAGTTCCAGCTGCGTTCACTTCTGTAGCAAACGGTTACGCTATTATAAATTCTGACGCTGAAGGTGCTACTGCAACTCAAAATGCTTGGATTTATTACACAGGAACTATTGATTTATCCGCAACTGGTCCAAACGGATCTCAACCATTTGTTGTAATGACATTCGAGCAAACACACAGAAGATATGCTGAGTCAACTTTTGTGATTTACAGTTTAGATGGTGGTGTTACTTGGCAAGAAGTTGAGGTAAATGCTGATATGACAGTAAATACCAATACAACAAACCCAGATCAAGTTCAAGTAAACTTATCAAACCAAATTGGTGGTCAGGCGAATGTAAAAATTGGATTCAAATATACAGGAAACTACGACTGGTTTTGGGCTGTTGATGATGTAAAATTAACTACTCCTGATGATTACGATTTAGAAATGACAGGTGCATACTGGGGTTCCACAGGTTTCTGGGGTGCAAGATTGCCTTACTACCAAATTCCATTGGCTCAATTAACTACAATCGATTTCGGTGGAATCGTTTCTAACTTAGGTGCTTTGGATCAAACTGATGTTGTATTTACTGCTTCTTTAACTGGTGGTGCTTATACAGGTACATCTGCTGCTAGCACTGTTGTAGCTGGTTCTTTGGATACATTGGATGTTACAACTCCTCTAACCCCTCCAGCTACTGTAGCGAACCATGTTGTTAATTTAGCAGTTTCGTCTGGTGCCACTGATGCAGCTCCAGCGAATAATGCAGTTGCTAGCGCAGCAACAATTTCAGTAAACAATTACGTTTATGCAAGAGACAAAGGAACATTGGCTTCAGGGTCATTTAACCAAGGTCAAGGTTTTGAAGTTGGTAACATTTTCGATATGTATGCCGCGGCTACATTAAAAGGAATTGACGTTGTAATTCACCCACAAGCAGTAGCTGGTGCAGAAATGTACGTTAAATTATATTCTATTGATCCCGCAACTGGCGATTTCTTATTCGTTGACGAGTCAGCTCCATACGCTTTGACGACTGCGAATTTAGGTCAAAAAATTACATTGACATTAAGTGGTCCTGTGCAATTGAATGCAGACGAGTCTTACTTAATCGTTGCCGGTTCTAACGGTGACGGTGGTGCAACTGACGATTTAATCGTTGGTACAGCAGGTGTTTCCGAAGCACAAACTTCATATTATTTTGACATGACAGATCAAACTTGGTACTATACAACTTCAACACCAATGGTAAGAATGAACTTTGATCCTGTATTGTCTATAAACGAAGTTGAAAATACATTTGGACTGAATGTTTATCCAAACCCAGCTAATGAAGTAATTAATGTTTCATTGAGTAAATCAACAAACGCTACAATTTCAGTAGTTGATGTTGCTGGAAAAGTTGTTAAAACTTCTTCAATCAATGGATTAACATCTACAATCAACGCATCTGATTTAACAAATGGAGTATACTATGTAACTATTACAGATGGAACTTCAGTTGCAACTGAAAAAGTAGTTATTAAGAAATAAGAAATCGTTTTGATTTTTGAAAAGGGTCGGAAAATTCCGACCCTTTTTTTTATATTTGAAATATAAAAATGATAACAATGAAAAAAATCTACCTAGCAATTGCATTTCTTTCAATTTGGGTTTCAACTGTTTTTGGTCAATTAACAGCCAAAGCTATTGAATCAAAGAAGAAGAATGTTTCTTTTGACTCTTTTGTCAAGGCAACTAAAAACCCAGTTCCAAAAGGAGTTGTAATTTGGCAAAATGACTTCTCTGATGGTAGCCAATGGACTTATGACAACACCTCCGATCCATTTTTAGACTGGACAATTACAAACAATGCGGATACCATCCCAGTAACAACACTAAGTCCTGCTGTATTTACATCCGTAAGCAATGGCTTTGCATTTATCAATTCCGATGCACAAGGGGAAAGCGCTAATCAGAATGCCAATATGACCTATACTGGTACAATTGATTGTTCTGCATATTCGAATGTCAGTATTGTCTTCGAGCAATCTTATAGAACCTATTTGGATACGCGAATTATTCGTATTAGTAATGACGGTGGAACTACTTGGACAGATTTTGTTGTAACAGATGGCACGGAACCTACAGCTCAAAATTCGCCAAATCCTGATGTATACTCAATTAACATTTCATCAGTTGCGGGGGGACAAGCAAATGTTAAAGTTCAAATCAACTACCAAGGAAATTGGGGCTGGTATTGGGCAATTGATGATATGAAGATTATTGAAACTGATCAATATGATTTAAAACTACAAAAAACACTATTTGGAACAGATGGTGCATTTGGTGCGCGATTACAATACTATCAAATTCCGAGTGCTCAGGTCGCACCAATTAATTTTGGAGGAATTTTGAAAAATATTGGCGTTCAAGATATAACTGACGCTGGATTTTCAGCTGATATTACGGGTTCATATAATGGAATAGCTGGACCAATTAATTTATTAGCGGAAACAACAGATACAGTTTGGTGTTCAAATACATTTACACCGAATTCTACCAATGCCAACTATACTGTTGCTGTTGGCGCTTCAACAAGTTCTACTGAATCAGATGTAACAAATAATGTTTTGCCAAATATTAGTATTTCTGTAAACGATTTTATCTATGCACGTGACAATGGACAAATCTTAGGTGGAATCAGTAATTCTGGACAAGGATATGAAGTTGGACATATTTATGATATTTTTCAAGCGGCGACCTTATATGGAATCGATGCAGTTTTAAATGCGGGGTCAGAACCTGGCTCAGAAATATTTGCTAAATTATACTCAATCGATCCAATAACTGGGGACTTTGTTTTTGTGGACGAATCAGCACCTTATGTAATTACTCCAGCCGATTTAGGACAAAAAATAAGCCTTCCACTGGGTACTCCAGTAAATTTGAATGCAAATGAGGCTTATTTGGCAATGATTGGCTCTTATGGTGACGGTGGAGCTACAAATGATTTGGTAACCGCATCTTCTGGATCATCAACTCCTCAAACAACCTATTACTACGATTATACAGATCAAACTTGGTATTACACTACATCTAATGTAATGGTTAGAATGAACTTTGACCCAATATTATCTATCAATGAAGTTAAAAATACGTTTGGATTGAATGTTTATCCAAATCCTGCAAATGAAGTAATCAATGTTTCTTTAAACAAATCTACAAATGGAAATATTTCAATTGTTGATGTTGCTGGAAAAGTTGTAAAAACTTCTTTAATCAACGGATTAACTTCTTCAATCAACTCATCTGATTTAACAACTGGAGTTTACTATGTAACTATCACTAATGGTTCTTCAGTTGCTACTCAAAAAGTTGTTATCAAGAAATAATTAATTTTCAAATACAGAAAAACCGCTCAAATTGGGCGGTTTTTTTCGTTTACATAAATTGATTATCTCAAACAAAATGCGAGAACCGCGTCTGTAAATTCTTCAGGGGCTTCAGCATGAACCCAATGACCCGCATTTTCAATCGTTATCAATTGTGAATCTGGGAAATGATTTTCAATTTCTTCTAGATCTGCATCCATAATGTAATCCGATAAAGATCCGCGAATGAAAAGCGCTGGTATCAGAACCTCTTGGAAAGGAAGCGCACTGAGAATTTCACCCATGGAATCGCGTAAAACCTCATAATTCACTCTCCAGGCTAGTTTTCCTTTTTCTATCCAATATAAATTCTTCAGTAAAAATTGTACAACGCCATTTGAGCTTATAAACGATGAAAGAATCTTTTCAGCCTCACTTCGTGCTGATAAAGAATTTAAATCAATACTATCGAATGCTTTTAATATGTGTTGATGATGTAACGGGTATTCCTTAACACCCATATCAACAATAATTATTTTTTCAAGTAACTCTGAATGAGATTGAGCAAAATGCATCGCTACTTTACCTCCCATTGAATGACCTAGCAAAATGACATCAGAAAGATTTAATTTTTGGAAAAGTTCGTACAAATCTTCAACCATTAACTGATACGAAAACTCATCAGACCAAGGCGAATGACCATGATTTCTTAAATCTACAAGGATAACTCGATAATATTCACTAAATTTTTTAGCATGTGTTTGCCAATTATCAGAGAACCCAAAAAGCCCATGTAATATTACTAATGGCTTACCTGATCCAAGTTCTCTGTAAAACAACTCCACTTTATTCGGTGATAAATGATGATAAAATCCCAATCAAATTAGGTAATTCGAAGTTTGTTTCAGTCATGTTAACTCTCGAACTTGATGAGGAACCCGATGATGATGATTCAATTTCAGATGATCCAATTGGATAAACTTTAAATTGCCTGTTATTAATTTTTTCCAACTTACTCACGATTTGTAATTTAGAAATCAATTTATTATCGAAATGAACTTTTATTGTTTGCTTTTGATTTTCTTCTTGGTAATCAATTTCAACGCGTGAAACCGCATTCGTTTCAATCAATTCTCTTCGGATAGCACCACCACAGCCCATTTTACAAACCATCCCTTCAACCTCTGCAACTAAAATCTGATTGGGAACGACTTTAACTTTATCCGTAGATTTAGAAATTGATTTTTGCTGTTCATTCGAAGAGCAAGAAAAGAGAGCTATGAACAACACCAATAACAGCGGGCGAACTGTAAATTTCATTTTATTCTGAATTTAAACAAAATTAATGTGAAAGACTGAAACTTTGTAAATTATATCAAAAGAATCGTTAAAACATCAAACAAATTGCATTCATAGACAATAAGAAGAATTTTGTAGAACTTGAAAATAATACTACATTTGAAAAAAATAATATTATAATGAGAAAGTCTATACTTGGTTTGTTCCTAATTACTTTGATAATCAGTTCATGTAGAAAATATAGTGATGGCCCTTCTTTTTCACTACTTACGAAAAAAGCTCGTTTGTGCAATGATTGGGTTTTATTGACACAATTAAAAAATGATGAAGACGTAACAGACGAAGCAGTAACTGTTAAATTAGTTATTGAAAATGATGGGACTTATTCAATTTCATCTACCTTCGATGCACTTGGTCAGCTTCAAGGAGACTATTCCAACGGTAAATGGACTTTTGGAGATACTAAAGACATTCTTTATTTGTATGAGAATGTGAATAATCAATACGATGATGAACCATCTCGAACTTTTAAAATTAAAGAATTACGAAATAAGCAAATAAAGCTAGTTGAAGAATTCCCTTCAATTGACTTATACAATACTTACATTTACGTTCAAGACTAACTAAACGAATCGTTCGTCTACCTCCATTACGTGACCACATCTATCGCATGTTCTCATCTCTTCTGAGCTGTAGAACTCTCTGAAACGCGAAATAAAATCACGTTCTATATTTTCTAATGGGAATTTGTATTCATGGAGTTTGTGATTACACTTGTCACAGAACCACATCAATCCGTCAGTTAGATTTGTTCCTTTTCGAACTCGCTCAATCACAAGTCCAACCGTATTTGCTCCACGAATAGGAGAATGCGGGATATTACCAGGTAATAGAAAAATATCTCCTTCTTTAATTTCAATATCCTTGGCTTTACCATTTTCTTGAACACGAACTGTAATGTCACCTTCAATTTGATAAAAAAGCTCCTCACTTTCATTAAAATGATAATCTTTTCGGGCATTTGGACCACCTACAATCATTACAATAAAATCACCCGCTTCAACATATAAATTTTTATTGCTAACTGGAGGTTTTAACAAATCGCGATTTTCATCAATCCACGCTTTCAAATTAAAAGGAAGTAACATAATGGTATTATTTTGACTAAAGTTAAAAAGAAAAATTATGTTTGATGTTCACTCGTTAGAATTTAAAATTATTCAATACCTTTAGAAGTAAATCGATTTCATTCCTCGTATTGTAACTATGAAAACATAATCGAATTCGCTCCTCTCCTTTTGGCACAGTTGGAGCAAAAATAGGTTTTGTGTATATTCCTTGATTTATTAACTTTTCAGAAATTTCTACCACAGCTTCTTTTGAATCGAACTGAAAAACCTGAATTGGCGAATTGATTTCAGACTTGTTCGGGACTTTTAATTTAGATCGAAAATAGGTTAAATTATCATGCAATTTTAGTTGTCGTTCACGAATATCCGCACGTTCTATTTTGCGAACAATCACCTGATAATCAGATGTTGGCAATGCAGTCGTATAAATGAAGGGACGTGCAAAATTTACCAAATATGAAATCAATTCAGAAGAACCAAGAACCGCCGCACCGTGAAATCCGAAAGCTTTTCCGAAAGTGACTATTCGTGCAAATACATCTTCGATAATCTCTCTACCGTGAACAATTCCCCTTCCCTCCCAACCAAAAACACCAACGGCATGTGCCTCATCTACAATAAGGTAGGCAGCATTATTCTGGGAAATTTCAATAATTTTCTTCAATGGAGCCATATCGCCATCCATCGAATAGAGACTTTCAACGACAATATAAATCGTTCCTGAAATTTTAGCAATTTGCTTCTCTAGATCATCAGTATCATTGTGCTTAAATGCAATTGCCTTGGCATGTGACAAACGAATTCCGTCACGAATACTTGCATGAACCAATTCATCAAACAAAATATAATCGCCACGTTGCGGAACGCACGACATTACACCAAGATTTGCCGTATATCCACTGTTAAAAATAAGTGCGCTCTCAGATTCAAAGAATTGTGCTAAACTTTTTTCGGAAGCCAATGCTTCACTGGAATTTCCAGAAAGCAAGCGCGAACCGGTAGAGCCACCCAGTGATACAAAATCAGAGGTTGATTCCTGAGATAAACCCAAATAATCGTTTGAAAAAAAATCAATTTCACCCTCAAAAAGAGTTAGTTGTCGAAAGCTATTTTCCTGTTTTCTTGACGCTAATTTTGAACGAAGTAACTCATTCATTATACTTGTGAGTCGACCGTTTTTATTTTTCTTGGCTCAAATCCATTTTCTATTGCTTGTGTTCGCGCTGACTCAAGTTCTTTAGCTCGCAATGCTTCATTTCGTTTGCGATCTTCAATCTTTTCATCTGGAAGAGAAACAGGTTGCTCCGAATCTTTGAATGGTTCCTTTGGAATCAAACCTAGAATTTCAAACATTTCTTTATCCTCATTGAAATCGGGATTCGGTGTTGTCAAAAGTTTATCTCCTGCGAAAATAGATCCTGCACCTGCGAGAAAACAAAGTGCTTGGGCTTCCATATTCATCTTAGTTCTTCCTGCAGAAAGCCTTACGATCGCTTGAGGAAAAACAATTCTAGTAGTGGCTACCATTCGAATCATCTCCCACTGTTCAATCGGTTTTTGATCTTCCAATGGAGTTCCGTCAACTGCTACCAAGGCATTTATTGGAATAGATTCAGGTGGATTCTCCATTTTCATATAACTCATTAATAATCCAACGCGATCTTCAACTGCTTCACCCATTCCGATAATTCCTCCCGAGCAAACAGTAATTCCGGCTTTACGGGCATTTTCAATTGTATTCAATCGATCTTCGTATTCTCGTGTTGAAATAACATCTCCATAAAATTCAGGTGATGTATCCAAATTGTGATTGTAGGCGAAAAGTCCAGCGTTTTTAAGTCTTAGTGCTTGTTGCTCGTTCAACATTCCAAGGGTGCAACAAACCTCCATTCCGAGGTTATTAACCTCTTGAACCATCTCAACAACATTGTCAAAATCACGATTATCTCTTACTTCTCTCCACGCAGCTCCCATACATAAACGAGATGATCCATTTGCTTTTGCATTTTTAGCTTGTTCAAGAACAGACTCAACCGTCATCAATTTGTGCGCATCAACATCCGTATGATAACGCGCAGCCTGCGGACAATAACCACAGTCTTCAGGACAACCTCCTGTTTTTATACTTAAAAGAGATGACATTTGAACCTCTCTCGGATTGTGAAATTGCCTATGAATCGAGGCAGCCTCAAATACTAATTCCAAAAGGGGTTTGTTGTACAACTCCAAAAGTTGCTCTTTCGTTTGATAAGTTGGATTGACTTTCATATTACAAATATAAGAAGAGTTCTAATTTATTTCAGAATTGCTAGTTGCGAACGTTTAAATTGCGAATGGTTAGAATAGAATTGCTAGTTGCGAACGTTTAAATTGCGAATGGTTAGCATAGAATTGGTAATTGCGAACGGTTAGCTTAGAATTGCTAGTTGCGAACGGTTAAATTGCAAATATTAGCTTAGAATTGCATATTGTCAACTTTTAGCTCGCAATTAATTCATTCGTAATTAAAACGTTATTACAACCGCAGTATCAAACAAGCTGCATAGGCTTTAACCGCCCTTCGTTCGCCAAACGAATCTACTTTTTCGTGCGTTGTAGCCTTAATAGAAACTGCATCAATGTCTACTTCAAGAATTTTAGCAATTAGTTGCTGCATTTCGGTGATGTGTGGATTCAATTTTGGTTTCTCCAATATGACTGTTGAATCGATGTTGATTACCTTATAACCTTTCTGATGAATTAATTTGACGACCTCAGTAAGAAGTATTTTCGAATCGATTCCTTTGTATTGTGGGTCTGTATCTGAAAAATGATATCCAATATCCCGCAAGTTAGCTGCTCCTAAAAGCGCATCGCAAATAGCGTGAAGCAAAACATCTGCATCAGAGTGCCCAACAGCGCCTAAATCGGATTCAACTTTTTTTCCGCCAATAAATAAAGGAATATCTTCCGCTAATTGGTGAACATCGACTCCGTAACCGATACGTATACCTACCATTACTCGCCTGTGTTATCCCCTTTAGCAACAGATTGACCTAGTGTCAAGCGCAATGTGAATCGAAGTGTATTTGCTAAAGGACTTTGACGTCCACTCAAAGATGCTAAATAAGAAAAATCAATTGCAAACATATTATATTTCAGAGTTGCTCCCAAGTTCAGAAACTTTCGATTTCCTTTATTCTCGTTCTCGTAGAAAACACCAGATCGAACAGCGAAAACATTGTTATACCACCATTCAACACCTGCGGCGATGTTAATTTCAGTTAGTTCTTCCTTCAATTTTGTACCTTTCACACTTTGACCTGTGTTATCAGAATAGTCGCCGTTCTCATTTTGAACTGGTACACCAGGAGCATCATAAAAGGATTGAAGCATACCTGCTATTACACCGACATCATTCGATTTACCTAACATTACACCGTCAGGTAAAGAGGAATATCCAAATGTTCCATTAGTAATTGGTGGGGTAGGAACTAATAATTTTTGCAAATCCAACGCGAAAGTCACGTGGTTGTAATCATCAAATTCAGCTTTGAATGCGTTACCAATTTTTAAATTCATTGGAATAAAATCTCGTTTTGCTAATTCGGAATAAGCCACTTTGTTACCTATGTTATTAAAGGTTGTTGCAAATGTGTACGTTCCCTTTAACTTACCAATTTTCGCTCGATCATTGAAATAGGTAAAAGACAAATCAGCTGCACCAACAATTCCTGGTTTTGTATTAACTCCACCAACTGTTAATCCGCCTGTAAGATTTGAATATGCAAATTTACCATTCAAACCAATGCTCAATTTATCAGCGAGTCTAAACGCATAAGCTCCTGTTAGCTCATATTCACTTGGCTTGTCTTCACGCAAAACATTTCCCGATGCATCTGTAAACGTAATTTCTCCAAGACTAAAAAAACGAAGAGATCCACCTATTGAATGGGTCTTATTTATTTTATAATATCCAGCCAAATAAGAAAGGTGAATGTCATTGGTTAATTGCCTAAGCCAAGGTGTGTATGACAAACTAACTTCAGATTTTTCCTTCGCAAAACTAATTCCGGATGTATTCCAATAAACGGATGTCGATGATGGACTCAATGCTGTTCCCGCGTCGCCCATACCTCCTGCTCTCGAATCAGGCGTAATTGACATAAAAGGCAAAGCAGTTGTAATTGTATTTAATTGAAGATCATTTTGTGTTGCTCCCGAACCACCCGTTGGTTGAGCCAATGATAGAAAGGAAATTAAAATACCAGGGATTAGAAGAATTATTTTTTTCATTCAGAGAAAATTCATTTTCGAATGGTAAATATACGCAAAACGAAAGGCTTTATTGTAAGAACTACCTTAAAATAACTAATTTTTCTGTTTTTTCCGCTGTTTCACCAAGATCGTTTTTAATTTTCAATCTATAAATGTAAACCCCTTTTGCTAATGGATCTCCAAAATCATCCATTCCATCCCAATCAATTCCATCTACTCGAAATCCTTTTGTGTCAATTGTTCTAGAAATTGTTTTTACTAACCTTCCTGAAATAGTATAAACTTGAATTTGAGCATCAAGAAAACTACAGGATTGATTGTGCTCAAACATGAATTCAGTTCTCGTTGAAAATGGATTCGGGTAATTATAAACTTTATCTAGTTGCGGAGCCTTTTTTTCCTGAACATTAAACTCTATGCGTACAGAAGAAGAATTGTTATTTACGTCCCAAACCTTTACCGACAGGTTATGCTTTCCGGGCTCTAATGAACTTAGCTGAAATCTAATTTCTCCAGCTTGATAAGAGTCTAATTCGTTGGTATAATAATCATTTAATACAATTGGTTCGGATGATTTATCATCAATAATTGCGGTAATATCATGTCCGATTCCATTTCCAACAGTATTTATTCCATTTTCATCAAACGCCTTAAGAATTAAAACAGGAGTCTCATCAGTAATTCCGCCAGAAACAAAACTTTCATCGTTGAGAAACAATTCTAATTGTGGACCTTCATTGTCAGTAATTCCATTTGGATTGATTCCACCAATTCTAAAGTTCGTATCATATCCATAAGCATCACTTAAAATGTTGTATGCGTAATAACTAATTTTTCCCTTACCAATATTCAAAGCAATATCTTTTGGGACAACAAATGAAAAATCAAAATATCCATTGGTGATGCTGCTTTTCCCCTTGTAAACGATGTTTCGTTGCAAATCATATTCTACTTCTGGAGACTCAGGATCTTGACCCAACGTTTTCATCGTTTTGACTTTATCAAAAATTGAAGGAATTAATACTCCATTGAAATTATTCTGTAAGTTTCCAAGATGATCTTCAACATGACCCTTAATTCGAACTTTACTTAAAGCGTTCAATGTATCGATTTCAATCATTGGATTTTTACCGTTAATGCTGTCCGTCTTTACCAAAAGTCCAGGTAAGGAAATTTTCAAAGCAGGATCGCCGATCAAGGTGAAACTTCGTTTATTATCACTTTGTAAAGCATCGTTTTTCGTTCGCATCATAATCTCACCGAAAGTTAGAGGAGAGTTATCTGGATGTCGGTCGAAAACATTATCGAAAAGGGAATTGCCAACTGAAGTATTCACTCCAAAATAAACGGAACGCGTAGTTGTCATGAGAGCGATCGCGCCACCAGTTGGATTCAATGAAACCAACTCACCAGCAGAAACTCGTTTTGGATCATCATACTTGGTAAATTCACACGTTGCTGAAACGAAAAGATTCAAGGCGTTTATGTTTGTCCAGCCATTTATTTGTGGAATTGTAACTACTCGTTCTTCAGCTAATCCAACCTCGCCTCCGTGACCAACATAATTTACTAACAAAGCGCCTCTTTGAATTCGATCTGAAATAGCATTGTATACCTCTGGATATCGCTGACCGCCCGCAGTAGTTTGTTGAGGATAAGCATCTAAATAAAGTTTATCACAATTCATTTCAAAATGATTGTTCAAAACCTCTTCGTATTGAGGTTCCGTATCGTTGTCAATGAAATAATTATTTTCCTCATCATCGGCAATCTGAACATATTTCAACTTCCAATCACCAAATGTTGTGTTCGAATTTGTTTCAAAACAACAAGAGGCATTATTCGAATTAAAAAGCTGTGATCCATTTTTCATGTAATGTTCAATCTTATCGACTTGTTGTTTTGCCTGAGTTCCATCAGAGGCTAAAATTCTACCAATACCAATATCAAGCATGTCTGCACTCGTGAAGGATTCATTGTCGTCCAACATACCAAAGAAATCATCGGATACGTAACATGAAATATAGTTCTCACTGTTATCAGCTTGGTAAGTAAGGATTTTGTTATTGTTATTAGCTAATCGGTTTTTTGGGTCATAGGTGCCGTCTCCAAAAAGCAAGAGGTATTTCAATTCTGAACCTGGATTTATCAGCGCTCGATCATGAAACATTTTAGCAATCATCCGAATCGCAACTGCATCAGGCGCCCCAGAACTGAACTCATTGTAAACCTGTTCGGTTGTAACTACGTGCGTGCTTGTTCCTTGTTCACGATGTAAATCGGCCAAACGATTCGCCTGAGCAATAAAATCAGCATGTGTTATAATTAGAAAATCTGCTTGTTCTAAACCATGTAAATTTTGATATGCCACAGAACCCACTTTTTTTGGTGTATAAAATGATGAACCGTTTGACGCAACATACTCTTTGTAAACAAAATCTGTTTTAAAACTATAACTACCATTGGAATAACTACCAAAAATGCGTTTTGGGTTATTTCGTTCAGATAAATCCCACACAAATCCAGATGGTGTAAAGGATGAAATTAGATACTCGCACGTATTTCCTGGACTTTGAGTCAAATTCCTAAAATTCATTTGGGTTCCGTAAAAAACAAGTTTTCTGCGCGTATTTATAGTAATACGATCAAGATAAGTCAATACAGAAGGATTGGATCTTGTAACAGTTAATTTTAAAGGTATGTTAGCCAATGACGTCGAAAAGCTAAAATTGGATTCAAATCGTGTGTAGTCACTAAGATATTGGACATTTGCTTCAAAAATTGAAGAACCATTTAAGCTAAATTTTTGAGTGGTTCCAGCACCATTAGTTGCCATTGAACTATTAACCTTAACGGGAAATGTATCGATATTTGGAACCGAAAAATTAAATGTTCTTTCCAGTTCAACATCAAACAATTCTCCGTACCATCGTTTTCCACCTCCAACAAGATTAACCAAATCATTCTCGTATATATCTCGGAAATCATAACTATTAACAGAGATAGTTGGTATATCTGTTACTTCAGGTAAATTTTGAACTCGATAAGGAGTACTATTTGGATTAATATTAATAAAATAGTAAGACTCATCTGAATAAACGTTCAATGTGCGTTGAAACTCCACACCATTTTTAACTCCCCATCTGTGAGGTCCCCAACCGTAAAAAAGGATATAATCAGAATCATCAAAACTACCATCCGCTTCTCCTTGAATGAAGATCGCGTTTTTTGCTAAATCATCAATTCGAGGTAAGGAATTTTTTTCCGGAAGCATTCCCTCACCATTCCCATAAATATTAATGTGACTCGGGTCTAAATTCGTAGTATTAATTCCGCAACTTTCAAGAAAAGACTTATCTATTTTGTAAATCCCATCTCGATCGACAGCAATCTTGTACCAAATTCCCGAACCCTCCTTCAAAACAGAGTTGGCTACAAAATCTTTTTGTGTCACAAACTCAGTTGAGTTGGATTCGCTTAATGTAAAGGAAACTGAAACCACTTTTTTAATTTGATTGTTTTCACGATAAAATGGTTTAATGTCCAAAACAGCATAAAAATCGTTGCCAGCCTTTGAGATTTTACTATTGATTTTTGGTTGGCTTGGCAAATTTGAAACATACTCATTTAGGTATGTAATTTCATCCGACATTGCAATGGAAGAGGTGAATTGAACAGAATTCAGTGATTTGTTTTTAGCAACTTTGCTTTTCCAGAAAAAGCTTGGCTCCAAATCATTGTAAGATTGCCCCTTAATTGATGGTATTTTAATCGTTTTCCCCTCGAAAGATACACTTTGAGGTTCTATCCACGGAATTTTAACTTCAAAAAAATCTTGTGAATAACCATGAAGTGCACATGCAATGTTAATTAAAATTGCTACACCGAAAAATCGAATTACCCGAATTGCTGAAAACATGTTTCAAATTTATTTCAATACTTTGTCAAACGAAAAAAAAAATTGTTTATTTCACAAAATACTTTATTTTTGTAACCTTAATAATAGTTCGACGTATCGAACGTTATTGCTTTTAAAAAATAATTTGTGAAAATTAAAATAGCTAAAATACTGTTTTTCTTAACAGTAAGTATAAGTCCTTTTGGGTTGCGAGTCTATTCGCAAGACCCAACTTTTACGCAGTTCTATTCAAATCCAGTTTACTTAAATCCAGCTCTTGCAGGTTCAAGCGGCTGTCCGCGAATTGGTCTAAACTATCGTAACGAATGGCCTCAATTAACGGGGAATTATGTTACCTACTGTGCATCTTTTGACACCTATGCAAAAAGTATTTCAGGTGGTGTTGGAATTCTTGCAATGCACGATCAACAGGGGCAAGGAACGATTCAAACGACCATGCTTGGTGGTGTTTATTCATACAATTTAAAAGTGAATCGTAAGTTTTCCCTCATGTTTGGCGCTAGAGCAGCTTATTTTCAGAAATTTTTGGATTGGGACAAACTGACGTTTGGTGACATGATTGATCCAAGAAGAGGTTTTATTTATCAAACAGGTGATGTTCCTCGTGGGAACGGAAGAAGAGGATTTTTTGATGCGTCTGCTGGACTCGTCGGATTCGGTAAGAACTTTTATTTCGGAGCAGCGGTTCACCATTTAAATAAACCTGATGAATCCTTGATTTTAGGTCAATCAAAACTTCCAATGCGATTTACTGGACATGCCGGAGCCGATATTAAGATTGGTAATAAAGGTCGTTATGCGAGCACAACTAGCATCATGCCAAACATCATTTATCAATATCAAAATGGTTTCCAAGAATTGAACATCGGGACATATTTGAAATATGGTGATTTCACCGTTGGTGCTTGGTACAGAAATCGAGATGCGTTCATCCTTTGTTTTGGAGTATCCACAGAACGTTTTAAAGTAGGTTACAGCTACGATTTGACAGTTTCCAAATTAGGGAATGGTGTTTCAGGTGGTTCACACGAGGTTTCGATGGGAATCAATCTCAAATGTAAAAAGAAGCCGAAAAACTTCAGAAAGATTTCGTGTCCATCTTTTTAATCTGTAACCTTTTTATAAAAAGTAAGTTTAATTAAGACAAATTTCGTAAAGTCATGAAAATAGGAACCTTTAAAAAACTTTTTCTAGCCTTTGTAGGTCTATCGCTAGTTGCGTCTTGCGCCAAAGACCGTTCAACCTCTACAGGATGGAATTACAATGACTATGAAAATGGTGGATTTGAAAAATTCGATGCGAAAGAACAGGAAACTGGTCCCGGGCTTATCCTCGTAGAAGGTGGAACATTTACAATGGGGCAAACTGAACAAGATGTCATGTTCGATTGGAATGCTCGCTCTGCGCGTGTTACAGTTTCATCTTTTTACATGGATCGAACCGAGGTAACGAATTTTCACTGGTTAGAATACATGTATTGGATGAAACGTGTTTACTACAAATCCTATCCACATGTTTACAAAAAAAGCCTTCCTGATACATTGGCATGGAGAACGCCACTTGGCTACATGGAAAAATATGCTAATTATTACTTAAGACATCCTTCCTACCGTGATTATCCAGTTGTTGGTGTCAGTTGGTTACAGGCCAACGACTTTTGTAAATGGAGAACTGACCGCGTAAACGAAGCAATTTTAGTTAGAGAAGGAATTATAAAATGGCATTTTGCTGATGCTTCGTATGATCAAGGAGGCGACGTCGGTGCAGCAATCGGTGCTACTAAACCAGGTGGAACTCAAACTGGAGCTAAAAAAGGTGGTTCTCAAGATCCTTATGATTCCTGGAATTCTACACCTCAAAATATGTTCAGTACTGAAAATTATTTAAATGGTACATACATGGTTGAAACCGGAACTGCTGAACAAGACGCCAAAACTGGTAAATACACCACAAAAGGAGGATATACAGTTAATAATAGTAGTTCGGGAGCAAAAGGAAAAGGTGGTTCAGGTAAATCAGGTAATGTCTCTGCTGATGGTGCCCCACTTGATAATAAAGGACGAAAAATACCTAGAGACCCTTACCAACTTGAAAATTTTGATCCAGTTTATGCTGATGCTGACAATGGCCGCCTAGGTTCTAGACCTGTTAGAATTGAAGATGGAATTTTGTTACCGAACTACCGACTCCCAACTGAAGCGGAATGGGAATTTGCAGCTCTTGGACTTAAAGGTAATCTAGATCCAAATTCAGAAAACATAAGCGAAAGAAGAATTTACCCGTGGGATGGTCATTACGTTCGTCAGGAAGAGCAGCAGTTTGCCGGTGCTATTCAAGCTAATTTCATGCGTGGAAAAGGTGATATGATGGGTATCGCAGGTAACTTGAATGACGGTGGTGATGTTACAGTTCGCGTTGATGACTTTTGGCCAAATGATTATGGTTTATACCACATGGCAGGAAACGTCTCAGAATGGGTTATGGATGTTTACCGACCTATGTCAAGTGAAGTCTTCGCTGAATTCATGCCGTTTAGAGGAAATGTTTACAAAACACAATTAAAAGTTCCGGATGGTCTTTATGATAAACCGGTTAAAGCCAGTGAAAATATCTATGATGTTCTTGCAATGAAGGAATATGTGAATGAATATGCCCGAGTATTGTATTTATCTGATACGAAAAAGGATCTAGCCTTGGATAAAAAATATTCAAGTAACTATGGTACTAAAGTAAAAGATGGACCTCTCGATGTGTTTTCGTTCGAAGTATCCAAGGACAAAGACATTGTAACTTTAAAAAACAATGGCCTAATTTGGGATGCAAAGAAAAATAATGGTAAATCACCTGAATGGGATCTATCAGCATTGCCGAGTGGTATTACAATAAATTCTAAATTCAAAATAACTGACTCAATAATTGAACTAGAAGTTTCCACACCAGCTGTATTCAAGGTAAAAGTGAAAAACGGAAATGCTGTGAGTAGAGAAAAATCCATTGATACCAAAGAAGCAATCGTAAATACTACTCCGTCACGTGTTCAAATCAAATCACGTCAGGATACAACACGCTACAAATACAACGCGCCAAATTCAAATTTTATAGCGAGTAACAGCAAATTTACAAAAAATGATAGTATTCAATTTGCCGTACTTGATGATATCAATGCAATTTTAGATACCGCAATTTACCTCCAAAGTAAAGGAAACGCAACAAAAGCATCAGCATACATTGAGACAGTTCTTTTCGGAAATAAATTGAGTGAAAAATCTATTAATGTTAGCGACTACAGAGGCCGTGATATGGCGTATTGGGATGCTGTTGACGTTTCCACAGCAACAGATCCAATTTATAACATCGATATTAGCGGTACTGCTGAAAATTACAAAAAAGTAGGATTTTATTTTACAAAATATGATTTGAATGACCCAGCTAATCAAACAGCAGAAGTTATTCTTTCTTCTATTTTCTCAAATGATTATCTATCTTATCGTTTCAAAGATTATCAGCAAGATCCAAACATTACTTCTTGGGTATTGACATTGAGAAATGGACTAACAGAATTTGTAACCGAAACAAAAGGCAATCAACGTTGGAGAAATGTAACCATCAAAGAAAACAAAGATCGATTAAACTACCGTAAAGACGACTACATCGATTATTTGGATGGTGATTTAGAGTCTTCAATTTACTACAACAACAAAAAGAAAATTGAAGATGTTAATGCTGGTAAAAGAGATCCAAAACAAGTAATGTATCAAAGCCAGTATGAGAACAAAGATATGGAAGGCAATGACTTAGCAGATGGTTCTAGTGGATGGCCAACTACTCTTATCTCTGATAAATCAAGAGTTTACAAAGGAGGTTCTTGGGCTGATCGCACGTACTGGATGTCTCCTGGAAGTCGCAGGTTCTTGGATGAAGACAAATCTTCTGCTATGATCGGCTTCAGATGCGCCATGGATCGCGTAGGAAGTTCAAGACCAAACCGAAAGAAACAATAATTTAAAAGTGAAGCCCGATTTAGTCGGGCTTTTTTTTTAATATTGCTCATGGAAAATTTGTTTGAATTATTCTATGATTCATCGGGGGTTTGCACCGATACAAGAAAAATCAAAAAAGACTCACTTTTCATTGCGCTAAAAGGAGAAAATTTCAATGGGAATCTTTTCGCAAAAGATGCCATTAAGAATGGAGCAAAATACGCTATAGTTGATGAAATACAATATGCTAATGGAACGAATATATTTCATGTTCCGAATTCATTGGCATTTCTTCAAAAACTTGCCAATTTCCATCGAAAAAAATTCAATATACCTGTGATTGGAATAACAGGAAGTAATGGCAAAACCACCTCAAAAGAATTAATCAATTGCGTACTTTCGGAAAAATACAAGACACTTTGTACTATTGGTAATTTGAACAACCACATTGGTGTCCCACTTACTTTATTATCACTGGATTTGTCTCATGAACTAGCTATTATAGAAATGGGAGCCAATAAACCAGGTGATATTCAAGAACTGGTGGATATTGCAGAACCGAATCTTGGAATCATCACAAACATCGGAAAAGCGCATTTGGAAGGATTCATAACATTAGAAGGCGTAATAAAAACCAAAACCGAACTATTTAATTTCATCGATCAACATAATGGATTTATCATCTATAATTCAGACGATCAAATCATTACAAAGGAATGTTCTTGGCATCCCGACAAATTCGCTTATGGCACAAATGCAGAAGCAAAAGTAAAGGGCAAATTAATTGAACTAAATCCATTTGTTGTTCTTCAATGGGAATATGATAACTACAAATCCCTAGAAATACAAACAAACTTAGTTGGATCCTACAACTTCTATAATTTTCTAGCTGCGATTAGCTTTGGAATTCAATTCGATGTGCCCTATGAGCAAATCAATAAAGCCATTGAATCTTATACGCCTACCAACAATCGTTCGCAAGTAATGAAAACAGCTAAAAACACGTTAATTGTTGACTGTTACAATGCCAATCCATCTAGTATGCGAAGCGCACTTGAAAGTTTTGTTTCCAATACACAACCCAATAAAATTGCAATCCTTGGGGATATGCTTGAGTTAGGCGCCGAATCAATTATCGAACATCAAAAAATAATTGAATTCTGTAAGGATAATAGTTTGAAATTTATAACCGTTGGAAAAATATTTAATGAAATAAATGAAAATGGGTTTAAAACTATTTCAGAATTAGAATCACATCTTTCTCAGAATTCAATATCCAATAAATCCATTTTACTGAAAGGCTCTCGAGGAATTTCTCTTGAAAAAATCATTCCGATGCTTTAAAAAAAACCGTGGAAAATTAGATCGTAAAAAGCATTATAAAACCTATAATCTAACACAAGATGTAGGTTGGTATCAAAAATCTTAATTATGGAAATTGTTCTCATTTCAATTACAGCATTCGCAACGGCAATTTTGACATTCTTTTCCGGATTTGGATTGGGAACGATTCTTACTCCTGTTTTTATGTTGTTTTTTCCAGTTGAATTGGCCATTGCACTCACGGGAATCGTTCACTTTTTCAATAATATCTTCAAACTCATTTTGGTCGGACGAAATGCAAATAAAGAAGTACTCCTTCGATTTGGAATTCCAGCGGTACTTGCGGCTTTATTTGGTTCTTTGGTTTTACTAAACATCACAAACTCCACTCCCCTTTTCTCCTATTTCGCTTTTGGAAAACACTATGAGGTTTATCCAATTAAATTTATGGTTTCCATTCTCCTCATCCTATTTGCAAGTATGGATCTTATCCCTTATTTTCAAAAGCTTCAATTTGGGAAAGACAAACTGATTTTGGGTGGTTTCTTAAGTGGATTTTTCGGCGGACTCTCTGGAAATCAAGGTGCGTTGAGAAGTGCCTTCCTAATTAAAGCTGGGTTATCAAAGGAAGCTCTTGTAGGAACAGCTGTTGTTATTTCAACTTTTGTAGATTTCACGCGACTTGGCGTCTATGCAACTCGTTTTGAAAAATCAGGTCTTTACGAAAACCTTGAATTGGTAATTTGGGCAACGATTTCAGCGATAACAGGTGCGTACTTGGGCAATAAACTCTTGAAAAAAGTTACCTTGGGATTCCTACAAGTTCTGACAGCGATTATGTTGATTTTAATGTCAATTTGTTTGGGAGCGGGAATTATATGATACTTGTCTCGATATTTAAAATTTCAAATGCTTAACGGAAATCCCCGTGTTCTGAAGTTCTTTTAGTGAATCAATTCCAATTCGAAGGTGATCCGATACAAATTCGGATGTTACTTTTTGATCACTAGCTTCCGTTTTAACTCCATCAGGAATCATTGGTTGGTCACTGACAAGAAGCAGAGCTCCAACTGGAATTTCATTGTAGAATCCAACACTAAAAATTGTTGCAGTCTCCATATCGATTGCCATTGCTCGAATTTTTCGTAAATATTCCTTAAACTGATCGTCGTGTTCCCAGACTCTTCGGTTCGTTGAATAAACGGTTCCTGTCCAATAATCACGCCCTCGCAAACGTATCGTGTATGAAATTGCCTTTTGCAAATTAAATGAAGGTAATGCAGGCACTTCAGGTGGAAAATAATCGTTGGATGTTCCTTCTCCACGAATTGCAGCAATGGGTAAAATGAGGTCTCCAATTTGATTTTTCTTTTTCAAGCCACCACATTTCCCTAAAAACAAAGCTGCATTTGGCTCAATAGCAGTAAGTAAATCCATAATTGTAGCAGCCATTGGACTTCCCATACTAAAATTTATAATGGTTATCCCATCGCTGGTTGCTGTTTGCATCGGACGATTTAATCCCTCAACTTGCACATTGTTCCATTCCGCAAATTGATTGACATAACCTATGAAATTGGTCAATAAAATATATTTTCCAAACTCTTCCAATTTTTTACCAGTATAGCGCGGAAGCCAATTCTGAACAATTTCTTCTTTCGTTTTCATTTGTATATAATTGATTTTTCAATGGTCATATGGAATACGCTATAGCTATTTCATATTGTAATTTACTTTAAAGTTAAAAATTCAAATTGGGGAATAGAGCATTTAAAACATTTTTGCAAGTTTCCAATCTGTCTTCGATGCTCCCTTCCAATATTGTGAACGAACGATTCATCGAAAAGAGTTCATTATGATAAATTTCGAAAAGTTCATCCCGATTGTTTGGATTTTCACGTAAGGGGTCATACTCCCAAGGAATGTCTGGTCTGCAAAGAAAGTAATGGTCGAATTGCTGCTCTTGGTAAGCCTTTTCAATAAACTCAGAACAAGAATTGTAACGATATTCAGACCAAATTTTTATGACAGTCATTTCGGTATCGGCAACTAAAATAGTTGATTCCACATGCCATTTTTCTTTCTGTTTTCGAGCAATTTCGTCTAAATCACTATGTTGGTAGGTATCTTTCGATTGCAAATATTCCCGAGCGTATTCCTCAACCCAAATACCATTAACCATTTCTGCAAATACCCTTGAAATAGTTGTCTTTCCGCTCGATTCAGGACCAGTAAAAGCTATTTTAAGTTGCATACTCAGCTTTCTTTTTGACTTCCATTCAACATGTTGTTCCAATTATAATAACCCAAAATGGAACCTATAAAATAGATCGCATAAAGAAAAGTGGTAACCTGTAACCCTTGTATTGAAAATAAAATAATCGCCAACAAATTGCAAATAATCCAATAAATCCAATTTTCGAGAATTGACCGTGTGGCTAAAATCGTCGCTAAAATGGAGAATACTGAAATCGTAGAATCCAAATAGGGCAATTCCTGACTTGTAATTGACATTAATTTACCCAAAAACAGACTTAAAATCAACCCAAGAATTATCAAGGCAAAATGTGTTTTATAGGATCTGCGTTCAATTATAATTTTATTATGCTCTTTCCAATTGATGTATCCGATTAAACCCAATATAACGTATAAAAATTGAAGCCCAGATTGTATAAAAAGTTCTTGTTGCCAGCAGATGACTACGTACAAAGCAGAACTAACACAACCGAATATCCATCCTATCCTCTTTAGATAAGAAATGAATCCAAGATAAACTACTCCACTCAAAGCCGCAAAAAATTCTAATATTGTCAAGCTAACTAATTTTATTCTTCGTTACTAATGATGCTTTGTAAGGCTACTAAATTAAGTAATAAACGATTGGAAAATGGTAATCAATTAGTTTAATTATTTTCTTAACTTAGAGCAATGGAGCTGATTAAAGCCAAACTTTGTGAGTTGTTAGGAATTGAATTTCCAGTCATCATGGCGCCCATGTTTTTGGTGTCAGATGAAAAAATGATTATTGAAGCTATCAAATCTGGAATTACTGGTGCTATTCCCGCATTGAATTACCGAAATACGGATGATTTGAGACGAGCAATTCGAAAAATTAAATCTGAAGCTAATGGGCCATTTGGTATTAATTTGATTGTAAACAATTCTAATTTTCTGTACAAAGAACAACTACAGGTTTGCTGTGAAGAGCAAGTAGATTTTTTCATCACCTCACTTGGTTCACCTGAAGATACAATCAGAAAAGCAAGAAAATATAAGATTAAAGTTTTTTGTGATGTCACCGATTTAAATTACGCGCTAAAAGTTGAGAAATTGGGAGCAGATGCTATAATTGCAGTATGTAAAGAAGCGGGAGGTCATTCAGGACCAACTTCATACAAGGAATTAATTCCCCAACTTAAAAAAGAACTAAAAATCCCAGTTTTATCAGCAGGTGGAATTGGAACTGGCCGTGGTATCAAGGAAATGCTTGAACTTGGATCAGATGGTGTTTCAATGGGATCTATTTTTATCGCGACAGAGGAAGCTCCTGTTTCGGACGAATATAAGCAAGCATGTGTGAACTACGGGGCAAAAGATATTGTTATGACTACAAAGTTATCGGGCACACCTTGCACCGTTATCAATACGCCATATGTTCAGAAAGTCGGAACGGGTCAAAATTGGTTAGAACGAATTTTGAATAAGAATAAGAAACTTAAAAAATGGTTCAAAGCCTTGACTTTCATGAGAGGAATGAAAAGTTTGCGTAATGCAGCTTTTAGTTCGACTTATAAAACCGTGTGGTGCGCTGGACCATCTATCGAATACGTTAATGAAATTAAGTCTATTAAAGAAGTTGTTGAAGATTTGAAAAAAGACTTCTTTCAGCCTTAAAGATTTTTAAATTCATTGACTATAAATTCATCACGCTCCAAATAATTTGGATTAACTTTGTTAAAAATATTTTTATGACAGCAATCGCAACAATGACGGAAATTCAAGAAATTCTTGAAACATTAGGAATTGAATCCATAAATAATGGCGCCTCGACAGGGGGAAAGTGGTTTAAAACTAGAGGAGAAAAAATCGATTCTTACTCACCTGTTGATGGTAAATTGATTGCGTCCGTTAATTCGGCAAGTGAAGCCGATTATGAAGCTGTTATATTGAAAGCACAAGAAGCATTTGCTGAATGGCGCATGATTCCTGCTCCAAAACGCGGGGAAATCGTTCGGCAATTAGCGGAAAAAATTCGTGAATACAAAGAGCCTCTTGGAAAATTAGTTTCTTATGAAATGGGGAAATCGCTTCAAGAAGGATTGGGAGAAGTTCAAGAAATGATTGATATTTGCGACTTCGCGGTTGGTCTTTCTCGTCAATTGTACGGTTTAACCATGCACTCGGAACGCCCTGGACATCGCATGTATGAGCAATATCATCCACTAGGAATTGTTGGAATTATTTCGGCCTTTAACTTCCCGGTTGCAGTATGGAATTGGAATACGGCATTAGCTTGGGTTTGTGGAGATGTTTGTGTTTGGAAACCATCGGAAAAAACACCAATTACGGCAATTGCATGTCAACAAATAACAAAACAAGTTTTTGACGCAAACGGAGTTCCGGAAGGAGTTTCTGGATTAGTAATCGGCGGTGCGGAAATCGGTAAATTGATGGCAAATGACAAACGTGTTCCGTTAGTTTCTGCCACAGGTTCAACACGAATGGGTAAGTCTGTAGGCGCAGCCGTTGGTGAGCGTTTAGGTCGTTCGCTTCTTGAATTAGGAGGTAACAACGCGATCATCATCACACCAACTGCAGATTTAAAAATGGTAGTTCCTGGGGCTGTATTTGGCGCAGTTGGAACGGCGGGTCAACGTTGCACATCAACGAGAAGATTAATCATTCATGAAAGCGTTTATGATAAAGTAAGAGATGCTCTAACTAATGCCTACAAACAACTTCGAATCGGGAATCCATTGGATCAAAATAATCACGTTGGGCCGTTAATCGATAAAGATGCTGTTCAGAATTATTTGAATGCGATTGAAGCCGCCAAAAAAGAAGGTGGAAAAGTAATTGTAGAAGGAGGAATCTTGTCGGGCGAAGGTTACGAATCAGGATGTTATGTGAAGCCATGTATCATTGAGGCTGAAAATCACTTTGCTATTGTTCAACACGAGACATTTGCTCCAATTTTATATTTGATTAAATATAGCGGAACTGTTCAAAATGCAATCGCAATTCAGAATGGAGTACCACAAGGACTTTCATCGGCAATTATGACGAATGATTTGAAAGAATCGGAAGCTTTCCTATCACAAGCGGGCTCTGATTGTGGAATTGCAAATGTAAATATTGGAACTTCAGGAGCCGAAATTGGTGGAGCATTTGGTGGAGAGAAAGAAACAGGTGGTGGTCGTGAATCAGGTTCCGATTCTTGGAAAATTTACATGCGAAGACAAACCAATACAATTAACTACACTGATAGTTTGCCTCTTGCACAGGGAATCAAATTTGATTTATAGGCTTATCAAATTCAAATCTAAACTATTTCTATCATGAAAAAGATCTTCTGTAGAATATCATTTTTCATTTTTGTATTGTTAGTTTCAAATGTCTATTCTCAAACGAAATGGAAGAAATTCAATTCTAAGTCTGCTGGTTACTCAATTCTTTTACCTTCTCATTTTGAATTAGGTCCGAGGACAGGGGGACAAACTCTTCAATGGTTTATGGATTCTACTTCAAATGTTCAATTGTGGGTTGAAGTCTCGCCTTTTTCTGGAAAATTGGATTCATTATTCATAGAACACAAGAAAGATTTCTCCTTTGTTTCGAAAGAAATATTGCACGCAAAATGGTTTATCATTGAAGGAGACGAAGGTTTGGGTGCTTTGGATCAAACTCAACTCGATAATGGAAAGTTTCTCGAAAAATGTATACTTGTCGATAATAATATTTGTATTCTAAGAATCTTATACACCGAATACGATAAAAGTTTTTTGGATGTACGTAAAATTTCGGAATCGTTTAAAAGTATAAGAAAGTAACAATGTAAAGATATTTTTCTTAATTCGAATTTGAATGTTTAGTTGAACAATTTTAATGCACGTTACATTCAATCAAATTGCTCTTTTCTCCTTAAATTTACTCCATGAATAACGAACGACCCCTCTCGGATTGGCTCCCTATGTCCTTGAAAGATGCAGAGAAAAGAGGATGGGAAGAATTTGATGTTATTCTAATTTCAGGTGATGCTTATGTGGATCATCCCGCCTTTGGTACGGCTGTTATAGGAAGAATTATTGAAGATGAAGGTTTACGAATCGGAATTGTGGCTCAACCGAACTGGAAAGACGATTTACGCGACTTCAAAAAACTAGGGAAACCCAGATTGTTCTTTGGAGTAACAGCGGGTTGTATGGATTCCATGGTTAATCATTACACGGCAAACAAACGTCTTCGATCAACCGACGCTTACACACCAGGAGGACAAGCTGGATTCCGCCCTGATTATGCATCAATCGTTTATTCTAATATTTTAAAAGATTTATTTCCAGATGTGCCCATTTTATTGGGTGGCATCGAAGCTTCATTGCGTCGTGTAACGCACTACGATTATTGGAAAGATGAATTGATGCCTTCCATTTTGGTTGACTCCAAAGCAGACTTGTTAGTTTATGGTATGGGAGAACAACCCTTACGAGAATTGTTGCGACTCCTTAAAAAAGGTGTACCATTCAATCAAGCGAAAACCTTAAAACAAGTCGCTTTTCTTCAAGAGCAAACTTCTGAATTACCTAAAAACAAAAATTGGGAAACTGTTGAATTAGCAAGCCATGAAGAATGTTTGAACGACAAGATAAAATACGCGGCAAACTTTAAAATTGTTGAAGTTGAATCCAACAAATGGGAAGCAAACCGAATTACTCAAGGTGTCGGAAATAAAACATTGGTAATCAACCCGCCCTATAAAACGATGGAGGAAGTGGAAATTGATAAATCTTTTGATTTGCCCTACACCCGACTACCACATCCAAAATACAAAAAACGTGGTGCCATTCCGGCTTACGATATGATCAAGTTTTCCATCAACATGCATCGTGGGTGCTTTGGTGGCTGTAGTTTTTGTACGATCTCCGCACATCAAGGAAAATTCATCGCTTCGCGAAGTGAAAAATCAATATTAGCAGAAGTTGAAGAGGTTATCAAACACCCTGAATTTAGAGGTTATATTTCGGATTTAGGCGGCCCTTCTGCGAATATGTACAAAATGAAAGGGAAAGATGAAGCTATCTGTGCTCGTTGTACATCTCCAAGTTGCATTCATCCAGTGATTTGTAATAATTTAGATACCTCGCACAAACCGTTGACTGAGCTTTATCGCAAAGTAGATGCTAATCCGAAAATTAAAAAAGCTTTTGTTGGATCGGGCATTCGTTATGATTTACTTGTTGACGATTTCAATAAAAACAATGAGGACGGTAACCACGATGAATACATTGAACAAGTAGTTACAAGACATGTTAGTGGACGTCTTAAAGTCGCGCCTGAACATACATCTGATGCTACATTGCGCGTTATGCGAAAGCCATCATTCAAATACTTTCACAAGTTCAAGGAAAAGTACGATGAGATATCGGAGAAGCATAACCTGAAACAACAACTAATTCCCTATTTCATTTCCTCACACCCGGGTTGCGAAGAGGAGGATATGGCAAATTTAGCGGCTGAAACAAAAGACATGGGTTTCCAGTTAGAGCAAGTGCAAGATTTCACACCAACACCTATGACTGTAGCAGAGGTAATCTATTATTCTGGAGTTCATCCATATACCTTGAAACCGGTCAAAACGGTCAAAACGAGAGAAGAAAAATTGAATCAAAATCGTTTCTTCTTTTGGTACAAACGGGAAAATCAAGGATGGATTAAACAACGCTTGGAAAAAGCAAAACGACCTGATTTAATCGAAAAACTTTTAGGAGAGGATCAGAACCAAAAATCAAAAAATATCCCTACTTGGTTGGAAAAAAGAAGAAATAAGAAATAATTAATGGTATTGCTAAAAATCGTTTAAATAGAATTAAAGTTGATAATTAAGTGTAATCAGATAATATGGAAAGAAGCATTGAAAGTTTGAAAAATAAAAACGCGTTAGTTTGCGGAAGCACACAAGGCATCGGAAAGTCAACCGCCATCAAATTAGCTGAAATGGGAGCGAATGTAATTTTAATTGCCCGAAATGAAGATAAATTAAAAGAAACGTTGAAAGACTTACCTTCAAGAGAGGGACAAAGTCATACTTACCTTGTTGCGGATTTTTCGAAACCAGAAGAATTAAAACTAATTATAAACGATTTTGTCGCTCAAGGAAATAACGTCAATGTTCTTATTAACAATACTGGAGGACCGAAAAGTGGCCCAATCAAAGATGCTACAACAGAGGAATTCATCAATACCTTCAACCAACATTTAATCTGTAATCACATTCTCGTTCAAGCCCTTTTTCCAGGAATGATTGAATCAGGTTATGGAAGAATTATCAATGTAATTTCTACTTCGGTTAAACAACCATTGCCAAATCTTGGAGTTTCAAATACAATTCGAGGAGCGGTTGCGAGTTGGAGTAAAACATTAGCCAATGAATTAGGTCAATACGGGATCACGGTAAATAATGTGCTGCCTGGTGCTACCAATACTATTCGCTTACAAGGAATTGCAGAAGCAAAATCGGAGAAAACGGGAGAATCGATTTCGGATATATTTCAAGAAATGGC
>JACCDP010051013.1_pt1 | contig 37612 bp, 34 predicted proteins | sample 7445841 | NCBI WGS metagenome assembly JACCDP01 (sample SAMN15323441, study PRJNA562643) | freshwater metagenome | isolation source: river surface water | place: USA:Blue River Watershed | collected 2017-08-17 | reverse complement strand
GCTACTGTCGGTATACGTCTCTCAACGCCACCGTTTCTGGTGGAGGGGGTAGGATTCGAACCTACGAAGGCGTAAGCCGGCAGATTTACAGTCTGCTCCCGTTGGCCGCTTGGGTACCCCTCCGCGTGAAACGAGCCGCCTATTGTGATTTCCAGCATGGGGAGTGTCAATGGAGTTAAATAAATGTTGAGTGGAATCGACCCCATCGTCCTGTTCTTCGCCTTGGGCCTGCTGGCCGGGGTGATGAAGGCGGACCTGCGACTGCCGCCCGCAATCTATGAGTTTGTCAGCACTTTGTTGCTGCTGGCGATCGGCATGAAGGGCGGAATCGAGCTCGCCCGCCAGCCGGCAACCGGTCTCGTGAGCGACCTGCTACTCACCTTAATGCTCGGTATCCTGCTGACTTTCATAGCATTTTTCATCCTACGGGGGCTCGGTCGGCTCGATCGAGCGAACGCGGCTGCCGTCGCCGCCCACTACGGCTCGGTCAGCATCGGCACGTTTGCGGTGGCGGTGGCCTTCCTGGCGACCGCCGGCATCACTTACGAACCCACCCTGCCGCTGCTGCTGGTGTTGCTCGAGATTCCGGCAATCATCTTGGGCATCCTGCTCGCCCGCGGCGTCCAGGCCGGCACCCCCTGGGGCGAAATCGCTCGGGAAGTGCTGCTTGGCAAAAGCGTGCTGTTGCTGCTCGGTGGCTTGCTCATCGGCTGGGCGGCAGGACCGGCCGGCCTCGAGCCGCTAGCGCCGCTATTTTTCGATCTTTTCAAGGGTATTTTGGCGATTTTCCTGCTCGAAATGGGCTTGATCGCCGCAGATCACCTTGGTGGATTTCGCCGCCACGGGCTGTTTATGGGAACGTTTGCCCTACTGATCCCGCCGTGCTTTGCCATGATCGGCATCGGTTTCGCCCAACTTATGGACCTCTCGCTCGGGGGAACCATACTGCTCGCCACCCTCGCCGCGAGCGCCTCGTACATCGCAGCACCCGCTGCCATGCGCAGCGCCGTCCCCGAGGCGAACCCTGCGCTGTCGCTGACGGCGGCGCTCGCTATCACGTTCCCGTTCAATATCCTCATCGGTATTCCGCTCTATCAGCGGATCGCCACTTGGCTCATGGAGATGCCGTCATGACCGGTCTTGCGCAGACGCACCGCAAATTGCTCACGGTGATCACCGAATCGAACCTCGAGCGTGATCTTGTGCGGGAAATCGAAACCTTGGGCGTACGTGGCTATACGATTAGTGATGCACGCGGTCGCGGCGACAAAGGTTTGCGCGCGTCACACTGGGGGCACAGCAGCAACATCCGGGTCGAGATCGTCTGCGACACACCGCTCGCCGAACTCGTGCTCACCAAACTGCGCGAAAAATACTACGAGCACTACGCCATCGTTATGTGGGTGCAGGATGTCGAAGTGCTGCGGCCCGACAAGTTTCGCTAAGTTGTTGCACGAGCGCCTTTGGAAGCACACGCGCTTCACCTGGGCGAAGATCGCGGGGTAACTCGACCGGACCGTATCGCAGACGGATCAATCGACTCACTTCGTGACCGACCGCCATCCACAGGCGACGCACCTCTCGGTTACGCCCCTCGTGCAGCACGACCCGAAACCAAGCGTGCCCGTCGGTAGTTCGCTCCGCTGCCATGCGATCGAATCGTGCCCAGCCGTCCTCGAGCTGCACACCCTGCTGCAATCGCGTGAGCGTCGCGGCATCCGGCTGATGCCGCACGCGAACCAGATATTCGCGCTCAACTTCGGATGATGGATGCATGAGCCGATGCGCCAGCTCACCGTCGGTCGTAAACAGCAGTAAACCTGAGGTGTTGACATCGAGTCGCCCGACGACGATCCATCGACCCGCGGGTGGCGCCGGCAAACGATCAAAAACAGTGGGGCGCCCGGCCGGATCTTTGCGGGTCGTCACTTCGCCAACGGGCTTGTGATAGCCGAGGACGACCGTCTCTAGAGTCGGGCTCGACGCCGCTTGCGACACCGCTCGACCATCGATCGCGATCTCATCAGCGGGTCCGGCGCGCATACCAAGCTCAGCCAGCTTGCCGTTAACCGTCACGCGCCCGGCGCGGATCCATTCTTCGATCTCGCGACGCGAGCCGAGACCGAGTCCGGCCAATACTTTCTGCAGCCTCTCGGTCGTAGTGTCTTCGTTCATAGGCAAGCGCATCTTAATCGGTAACGAGATGACCATAACGGGCCGTTATTGCGCCATGCGACTTCGTCAGCGCAACGCGCAACGCGCGCCGCTATGCTCGTTTAGCTCCATCCATCGTGAGGCTGATCGCCATGCGCCCAGAAACTATCGCCGTCCACGGCGGTTACACGCCCGACCCAACCACCAAGTCCGTCGCGGTTCCCATCTACCAGACGAGCTCTTACGCGTTCGACAGCGCGCAACACGGCGCCGATCTGTTCGATCTCAAGGTGCAGGGCAACATCTACACCCGCATCATGAATCCGACCACGGATGTGCTTGAGAAGCGCGTCGCGGAACTCGAAGGTGGCATCGGCGCACTCGCGCTCGCCTCCGGCAGCGCTGCTGTCACTTACGCACTGATGACCATCGCTGAGCAAGGCGACAATATCGTGAGCTCCAGCACTCTCTACGGTGGTACCTACAATCTTTTCGCGCATACGCTGCCACAATTTGGCATCGAGGTCCGTTTCGCCGACCCGCGCAAGCCTGCAGATTTCGCAGCGCTCATCGATGCGCGAACCAAAGCCGTTTATTGCGAATCGATCGGTAACCCGCTGGGTAACGTCACCGACTTTGGCGCACTCGCCAAAATTGCCCACGAGCGCGGCGTACCGTTGATCGTCGACAACACGGTGCCATCGCCGTATCTCTGCCGTCCTTTCGATTACGGTGCCGACATCGTCGTGCACTCACTGACCAAATATCTAGGTGGCCACGGCAACAGCATCGGTGGCGCTATCGTCGATTCGGGTAAGTTCCCGTGGGCCGAGCACAAAGCCAAATTCAAACGCCTCAATGAACCGGATGTGTCGTATCACGGCGTCGTCTACACAGAGGCGCTAGGTCCTGCAGCGTTTATTGCTCGCGCACGAGTCGTGCCCCTGCGCAACATGGGCGCTGCGCTCTCGCCGTTCAATTCGTTCTTGATTCTGCAGGGCATCGAGACCTTGGCCGTGCGCATGGATCGCATCTGCGACAACACCCTCGCGGTGGCGAAATTCCTGCAGCAACACCCGGCAGTCTCATGGGTGAACTATGCGGGCTTACCGGATCACCCCGATCACGCACTGGCTCAAAAATATTTGGCAGGGCGAGCCTCTGGCATCCTGACTTTCGGCGTGAAGGGCGGTCGGGCCGCGGGCGAGAAGTTTCTCGACGCTCTGAAGCTCGTCATTCGCCTGGTGAATATCGGCGACGCACGGTCACTCGCTACTCACCCCGCTTCGACAACGCATCGGCAACTATCGCCCGAGGAGCTCGCCAAAGCGGGTGTCTCCGAAGATATGGTGCGCCTGTCGATCGGCATCGAGCACATCGACGATCTGAAGCAAGATCTCGATCAGGCGCTGCGTAGCGCCTGATCGATTCACCGGCTGGGTGCGGCGGTCGCCGCCGCGCCTACTTCTTTTTGCGCGCGGCTGATTTTTTGGCTTTGGCCGGCGCGGCGCTCGGCGCCGGCTTGGTGCGCCGAGCCTCATCAACCTGCTCGGCAAGCACACGGAACAAACTGTCGATATATTCTTTTCTTTGGGCGGACAGGTTTGCCTCGTCTTCGGGCTTGAACTCGAAGCGATCGACCTCACCTGCCTTCAATCCGCCACGCGTGACCTGAATCGCCTCCATGGCCATCAACCGCTCACGTAGCGTCCAGACTTCGCTTGCCAGGACCACCACCATGTTCAACACCTTGTCGATCGCCGGATCGGCAAAGAAATAGGGGCGGCCGCCGCGAATCGTGCGGCGCATCGGTTGTCGACTCATTTCCAGGCTCCGAAGCAATACCAAAGAATACCGTCGGTCAGACGGCCGGTTTTGTCACTATCGACCTCGGGCGGACGCGCGGCTGCCTCGCGCCACACCTTCTCGCCATACCAACCGACTGACGGGATCACGAACTGCACGTATTTCTTGGGATCGAATCCCGCCTTCTTGCAGAGATCTTCCGGACGCAAATCGCGGAAAGGTTTGTAGAAGGGCTCGTTGTTATAGGCGCTATCCCAATCGAGATAGAAGGCGTCATAAGCCGACAACTGCGAATTCGGTGGCAGCTCCATGTGCAGCATCAAACCGCCCGGCTTCAACACCCGATAGGCCTCTGCCATGATGTTAGCGATGCTCTTCTTAGGCACCTCGTGCAGGAACATCGATGAGAACACCACATCGAAACTGGCATCCGGAAAGTCGAGCTTCTCGGCGTTCATCTGTTGGAAGTGCACCTCGCGATCCTGCGCCTGGGCACGCGCGTGCGCATAACGCAGACACGGTGCGGCCACATCGATGCCGTACACCTCGGCCTCGGGGAAGTGATCTTTCCAGGAGCCCGTGTTGTGACCGATCGTGCAACCGAGATCGAGAATCTTTTTCGGCTTCAGATTCGGATATTTCAAACGGATGAAACCGGCGATCGACTGACCGATGTCGTCGAGGTTCTGCCCCATCAGACCGAAGGAGAAAACTGCCAGACCGTTGTCGTAGAGCGAACCTGCCGCAAGATCGTCCTTCTCATACTCACCGTCGTAGTTGCCCGCCATCAGATGCACGTCGATGGCCGAGACGTAACGAGGCACTTCGAAATTCGACTTCAGTCGCAGCGTTCCACGTGCCTTGCCTTTGCCGGAGAGCTTGCCCGCCTTCTGCTTGAGCTCCGGACGATTACGCTCGAGCGGAGGAATGACCGACTGCCACACCATGTCTTGTGCGGTAACCCGCAAGGTCGAATAGAACTTGAAGTAGTCGTTGGTCTTGATAGCCTTGTGAACTTCGGGACCGTCTTTCGGCGCACGCTTGTGTTCACGACGGAACTGCGGTTCGACGTCTGTGTCGTAGACCGAGCGCATGCCGCTCGCCATGTCGTTCAAGACATGGGCACGCAAACCCGAGACGAAATTCATGCGCGCCTTTTCGTCGCGCGTCTTGGCCAATCGCAAATCGTGCTTCAGTTCCAACATGATCGCACCTCCGTTCAGTCGATTATGCGCAGCTAAAAATCCGACAACAACCGGCCGAAGCCCGACATGCGGTCGTCGATACCGTTCGCACGCAGGGCATGCCAATAGGTCGCGGTGTTGATGGCAATGACCGGCTTGCCGAGCCACTGCTCCGCCTCGGCGGCGAGGCGAACCATCGACAAATTGGTACCCACCTGCAAGATCGCATCGACATCCGGTCCGTCGAGATCACGCAACACCTCGCGACAGCGGGATTCCGGAATCTGCGCGATCGCCGTCCAGGACGGCGCGCGCAATGCGGCATCGCGTACGGTCTCGTATCCCGCGTCGGCGAAATAACGCCTTACTTCGGCATTGGCGATCGGGTAGTAGGGCGAGAAGAAGGCAATGCGACGGATATTGCCGTAAGCCTTCAAGGCTGCGGTGCAAGCGTGAGAGCCGATCGAAATTCGCACTCCGGACTCCTGCTCCACCTTTTCGCGAAAGGCTTCAGCCCCGGCATAACCGCCGTAGAAAGTCACCGCCGACATGCCCATGACGAGGTAATCCGGCTCGCAGGTCATCACACTACGTACCGCATCGATCACGCCCGCTCCGATGGTGTGCGTCGCTGCCATGAAAGTCTCGTCGCTGATGGCATGGGAATTGGGGGTGAAGATGCGACTGTAGTGATTGGTAACACCCATCGGCCGCATGTCGTCAAAGTCGGGCTGCACAATCGTGTTGGTGGAGGGCCCGAGCACGCCGAATAAGCGCCGATATCCCCTTGCGTCACGACCCATAACCGATCTCCAATTGAGGCAAACTCGAGCCTAGCATGCTGTAATTCGCTGTATGCGTCACACCTGCACTCTGACCGTCTTGCTGCTTGCCCTGCTCGCCTCGAATGCCGCCAGCAGTGCCACCCTGCGTATGGCCACCTGGAATCTCGAGTGGTTGATCGCACCCCGCGAGTTCCGCGAACTGGCCGCCACGTGTCTGCCGCGCAACGCGTCGCCGGGCAATCGGGATCGATACATCCCGTGCAACGTGGCGGACGAACTGCAACGTTCCGAGGCCGACTTTCGCGCGCTGCGCAAAGTCGCTGCCGATCTCGATGCCGACGTCATCGCCCTGCAGGAAGTCGACGGACCGGTCGCCGCTCGCAAGGTCTTTCCTAAACACGAGTTTTGCTTCACGAAGCGCCCGGGCGTACAGAACAACGGATTCGCCATCCGAAGAGGTATTCCGTTTCGCTGCGAGGCCGATGTCGAGTCGTTGTCGCTAGGCGGCCGAGTCCGCAGTGGAGCCCATCTCGTGTTGTATCCGGACGATCGTCGCGAGGTCCATTTGCTCTCCGTGCACCTGAAAGCGGGTTGCCCGCGACGCCCTCTCGATGACCCGCGGCGCGATTGTGAAACGCTCGCCAAGCAAGTCCCTCTGCTCGAGGCGTGGATCGACGAACAAGCGGGCGCCGATCGCAACTTCGCGCTCCTCGGCGACTTCAATCACGACTTCAGTATTCGCGGCCCTGCGCGTACCGACGAGGGCAAGTTGCGCAACTTCTGGGCCGAGATCGATGATGGTGAGCCGGCGGGCGCGCGACTCGTCAACGTTTCAAGCGGTGAGCGATTCGTCAATTGCTCGGCAGGACAGAACTACGGCAGCTATATCGATCACGTCGTGCTCGGCGAAAAGCTCGCGGCGCTGCGTGTGCCCGGTTCCTTCATCCGAACCACCTTCAACGAAGGCGACGCTCTCAAGCGCAAGCTCTCGGACCACTGCCCCGTCGGTATCGAAGTCGCACTACCGCGCTGATCCGGCATCACGATGCAGCTGCAGCAAGCGGTATTAAGCCTCGTCTTGATGACGATGGTTTTCGCCGTCGCGCTGGAGCTGCGCACGAGCGACTTTGCGCGCGTGTTCGCCATGCCGCGCAATATCGCCATCGGCCTGCTGCCGCAATTCGTCTGGCTGCCGGTGGCGACGTGGCTGATCACGCTTGCACTCGATCTGCCTGCTGCCACCGAAGCGGCCATGCTGCTCGTCGCCTGCTGCCCCGGCGGCTCTCTGTCGAATGTGGTCACGCACTGGGGTCGCGGTGATACGGCCTACTCGGTGAGCCTCTCGGCCGTTGCAACGGTGCTGGCATTCGTACTCACGCCCTTCAACTTTGCCTGGACGATGAGCGCCAATCCCACCACACGCTCGTTCATGCAGGAGTTAATGCTCTCACCGGTGGATATCGCCTCCAGCCTGTTGTTGCTACTTGGTATTCCGCTGCTGGCGGGCTTGTGGCTACGACACCGCCGTCCGGCGCTCGCCGACCGATGGCGAGAGCCGCTTGGCCGCTTCGGCTTGATCGCCTTGTTGCTTTTCATCGTGATCGGCCTGATTCGCGAGCGTCATCTGCTGAATACGGCGATCCTGTTGCCCTTCGTGATCGTCGTCGCCCACAACGCGCTCGGTCTCGTTCTTGGCTGGATAACCGGCATCCTGTTCGATCTCGGCATCGCACAACGCCGCGCCATCACCGTCGAAGCGGGCATGCAGAACTCGGGGCTCGCGCTCGGCATCATTGCCTTGCAGTTCGGTTCCGATCTCGGCATGGTGATCATCGCAAGCCTGTGGGGCATTTGGCATATCGTCTCGGGTATGAGCCTGGCATTTCTTTGGAGACAGTTTGATGCACGATCTGGTGTTTGAAGGCGCAACCGTCATCGACGGCAGCGGTCAAGCGGCTCGCACCGCGGACGTCGGCATCAAGAACGGTCTCATCGCCGAAATCGGCCGTATCACAGGGCAATCGCAGCAGCGTGTCGATGCTTCAGGCGCCTGGTTGACGCCGGGCTTCGTCGATATCCACACCCACTTCGACGGGCAGGCGAGCTGGGATCAAACCTTCAGCCCGAGCATCCATCACGGCGTGAGCACCGTCGTCTTCGGCAATTGTGGTGTCGGTTTTGCGCCGCTGCGTAGCGGCGACAAGCAACGCGCTGTCGATGATCTGATTTCTTTGATGGAGGGCGTCGAAGACATCCCGGGGGCAGCGCTGGCAGAGGGCGTGACCTTCGACTGGCAGAGCTTTCCTGAATACATGGATGCCCTCGATCGCATGCCGCACAGCCTCGACTTTCTGGTGCAGGTGCCACACGATCCGCTGCGTATGGCGATCATGGGCGATCGCGCCCTCGCGCAGGAGGTCGCCACGCCTGCGGATATCGACGCGATGTGTCGCACTCTCGGCGAAGCCCTCGATGCGGGTGCCGCCGGCTTTTCGACCGGACGGACTGACAATCATCGAACGACGGCAGGCGTTGCCACCCCCGCCTCGGATGCAGACGCGCGCGAGCTCGCCGGGCTTGCAGCGGTCTTTCGCGGACGCGAGCGCGGTGTGTTGCAGCTCGTCAGTGATTTCAACTTGCTGCATGGCCCCGAAGGATTCGATGCTGAGTTCGACCTCGTCGAGTTGCTGGCGCGCGAGAGCGGCCGACCGCTGTCGATGACTTGGCTGCAGCGTGACCCGGGCGCAGAGCAATGGCGTGCCATTCGCTCGCGCACCGAAGCTGCCGTTGCCAAGGGCTTGCCGATGTCCTTGCAGGCCGGTGCGCGTGGCATTGGCGTCATTCTTGGCCTCGACACCACATTCCACCCCTTCATGGGATTTCCGGGCTATCTCGAAGTGGCGGCGATGCCCCTGGCCGAGCGCGCCGCAGCGCTTCGTGAACCCTCGCGCAAAGCTCGTATCCTCAGCGAGAAGTCCGGGCGACTCTCCGGTGATGGCACTTCGGTACCACCGATCGTCGATCTGATGCTCGCCAAACTCGGCCTCATCAGCGCACGCATGTTCCCGCTGATGACGAGCGGGCGCCGTTCACCCGACTACGAACCTCCCGTCACCCAAAGCTTTTACGTCGTTGCGAAACAGCGCGGCTGCACTGCAATCGAGGCCTTGTACGACTATCTAGTCGAAGGCGATGGTTCAAACCTCGTGCACTTTCCGATCTTCAACTACAACGATGGCTCGCTCGCCGTGGTGGGTGAGATGCTGCAGCATCCGCGCGCGCTCTACGGCCTGTCGGACTCGGGTGCGCATGTCGGCACGATCTGCGATGCGAGCACCACGACCTATCTCATGACACGCTGGGGTCATCCGATTGCCGACGGCGGTCTCGGCATCGAGCGTGTGATCGAGATGCTGACACGTCGAAACGCACGCCACATGGGTTTGAACGATCGAGGCGAAATTGCGCTTGGTTTGCGTGCCGACCTGAATCTGATCGACGCGTCGCGCCTCGACACCGGCGCACCACAGATCGTCCGCGATCTACCCGCAGGGGGTCGTCGCTTGCTGCAAAAGGGTGAGGGCTATCTCGGTACTTGGGTTGCAGGCCAAGCGGTCGCACGCCATGGTGAAGTCACGAGCGCGCGACCGGGAAGGCTGGTTCGCCTCAACGCGGACAGCTCGCGGTCACGCTCGCGGTGATAGCCTCGATCCACTCGACCGGCTGATCAAACGCCATATTCGACGACGTGCCCTCGAGCCGGCGGTAGCTGAAGTCCGGTCGCAGCGCGCGCACGCGATCGAGCGTGAAGTCGAGCAAATCGTCCGGGTTGCTGAGGACGATCATTGGGACCTTCAATTCTTTGATGGCATCAGCCATGTCGTAACGGAATACGGCATGATGACCGAACCACTCGTTGGGACCGGCTAAGAAGAGCGAGAACACCGACCAATGCAGCGCATCGGGGCTACCGGCTAGACGCCCCGACAGGAAGGTATACCTCTCCGACAGATGCGCCCCTTCGGGCTTGTAGCTCTGATCCCAGTGTGGGTTGTTCAGGCGCGCCTTCGCCTCCGCCTCGCTGTAGATCGGCACACCATGCCCCACGAGACACTGCACTTGCTCGGGAGCTCGACGCGCAAGTTCCACGCCGAGCGTCACGCCGGTGTGATGCCCCACCACGACGGCGCGATCGATCTTCAAATGCGCTAGCGCAGCGCGCAACGCACTCGCGTAGTCGGCGATCGAAGGCGGTTGCTGCGGCCTCGACGACATTCCATATCCCGGCGTATCAAAGGCGATGGAACGAATGCCACGCTTGGCGAGTTCCGCTTGCGCGCGTGTGTAGTAGATGTGAAACCACGGCACTTGATGAAAGAGCACGTAGATCGGCTGCCCGTCTTTGGCTACACCGACATCCTGGTAATGAATCTGCCCAAGTGGCGATGGCGCATACCCGCGCTCCACTCGAACACCTTCAAGCCCGATCGAGCCGAGTACGGTACGTTGCTGCATCGGATCCGTCGCTGCCTGCGTCATGATGGGCCCGAAAAACAGTGCGAGCATCGCACCCAACCATCGCGTTCTCATACACGCACCCCGCCGATGGGCAATCTTTGACCCAATAGTCGCCCGAACGTCATCGCCGGCGTGACCATCATGCCGCCGACGAAAGACTGACCCATCAGCTGACCCGCGCCGAGCAACTCGCCCGCAGCGTATAAATTACGTACCGGCTCACCTCGTGCACGCACCACATTCAATGCCCCGTTGACGGCGAGTCCCACCGTCGAGGTGGTCGAGTGGCCTTGGTGACGGATCGCGTAGAACGGCGCTTTGACGATCTGTTTTGGCAAGTGCTCACGACCCAGCCGATCACGGCGCTTGGCGACGCCGCGGTTGTAGTCGTCAACGCTACGCAACAAACCCGCTGCATCAATGCCCGCTTTCGCAGCGAGCTCGGGCAAGGTGTTTGCCTTGATGAACCAGGAGTGCGCATCAAAAGCATCGCGGATCTCCTCGCGGGAAAATCCGCCGACGCCCGGAGGTGCGGAAGCGAGAATCTCCTCGTCGAATACGATCCAGTAGCGCAGATCGGGCTGCGACAACAGCGACATCTCGCGCTTGTCGAAACTCGGCTCATCTTCACGAATGAATCGCTCACCGCGCGCATTCACGAAGATTTCCCAAGGCTGGCGCTGCTGCGGAACGACGACGAAACGCGCGAACATCTTTGCCGGAAACTGGTCATCCGCCAGAATCGAACCGAAGTTGCTCAAATAATTTTCGCGACCACGAACGAAACCGCCCACCGACATCCCAAGTTCGATGCCAGCACCCTGTGAGTAGGGATAGCCGTTATCGCCATAGTCGCGCACCCCGGAGAGTTGCTCGAATAACTGCGGATTCGAGACATAGCCACCACAAGCGAGCAGCACATGCCGACCACGGAATACCGTTTCGGCTAAACCCGATTTGACGCGCACCGCGTCGATATCGCCCGCGTCATTGGTCAACAGCGCCGTCACCGGCGTCGACAAGGAGACGTCAACGCGTCCTTGATCAACCCAAGGCTGCAATTCACGGCGCAGCACAGCGAGGATCGTGCGACCACCCTCAGCGCCCCAGTAATACCGTTTTTGCGAATAGGGCTCGTGACCGAGTCCCAAGACCGGATGATCGGGCAAAGGCTTGAAGCCGTGATCCATCAACCAATCGAAGGTGGTGGCGGCGTTGTCGACGGCGAGACGTACGAGCTCGGGATCGGCAGTGCCTTTGCTGATCCGCATCACATCGTCGAAATGCGCCGAAGCTGAGTCAACGATACCGAGCGTGGCTTGCAGCTTGGTGCCCGCCGCACTCATCTGGCCCGTCGACAGGTGCAGCGTGCCACCGATGTCGTTTGCTGCATCGAGCATGAGCACCCGGGCGCCGCGAGCGGCGGCGAAGATCGCCGCAGGAATGCCCGCAGTGCCCGCACCGATGACGATCAGGTCGTAGCGTGTTTCGCCCGCTGCCGCCCAAGCCCGAGCGGCAGCCGTACCTAACCAACCGGCCGCGGCCCAAGCCCCGGCCCCCGCCACGAATGATCGCCGTTTCATCAGCCCCCCTCGAAACTAGCGTGTGCTATCGCCCGACCTTACATCTTCGTTGCGCCGAAGACGAACCAACCACCGCTGCCGTGGGCAGGGGATTCGATTTCGCCGCGCATGAACTTGGCGTGACGTTCTTCGCCGAAAGTCAGGATATCCGGCACATGTAGCTTGAACGATTTGTCACGGGCAAAGCCCGCCTCTTCGCACAGTTGAACTGGCTCTTGTGCACGATAGGAGGTGTACCACGGCTCGTTATTATTGAGCGTGTCCCAGTTCCAGAAGAAGTTGTCGTACGGCGAGACCGTCGACTCGTCCGGCAGTTCCATGTGCACCATGACACCACCCGGCGCGAGCAGACGATTACATTCCTTGAGGATCTTCTTCGTGGCCTTCACCGAGACTTCGTGGAAGAAGAAGCTCGAGACGATCAAGTCGAAGTGACCATCCGGAAAATCGGTCGCCTCTGCGTTCTGCTGACTGAAGTGCACGGGTATCCCCTCGTGCTCGGCAACCGCATGGCCATAGCGCAGTACCGGCGCACCGACATCGATACCGTACGCTTCGGCATTCGGATAAGCCGTGCAATACGGGAGCAAGTTTTTGCCCGTCGTCGTACCGAGATCGAGAATGCGCTTGGGTTTGAAGTTCGGGAACTTCTTCCTGAGCCAGTAGGCGATCGACTCACCGACCGCACCGGGCTTCTTGCGATACGGGTGCTGACCCGAGAAGACCTTACCTCCGAACGTGACGACCGCGCCCTGCGCCACGTCGTCAGCCGTGTATTCGGCGTGCACCCAGCCGGGAGCCAAATGCACATCGAGCGCGGTGATGTAGCGCGGAATCTCGAGATTCGGATTCAGGCGCAGCGAGCCGCCGGCCGGATTTCGGACGGCGAGATCCTTGGCGAGATCGATCATCTCGGGCAGCGAGCGCTCTACGGCCGGCTGCACGGAGAGATAGCACATCTCCTGGGCGTTGTAGCGAATGGAGCTGTAGAAGCGATAAGACGCTTCCCGATTCAATGATTTCTCGATCGCTGCGGAGTCTTCGGGCTTACGTCCCTCACGCTCGAGTTTCGGTTCGATCCGCTCTTCGTAGTCGCTCTTGAGTGCGCGACGCATATCGATGATCGCGTGCTTGCGAATCATGCTGACCATGCCCTGCCGTGCACGCTCATCATGATTCGGTCGGAACAGCTCATCGATGTTCGGCACCGGGATATCTTTGGGGTTAGCAGCCATGGAAAACTCCTTGCTCAGAATTCGTCAACATATTGTGTGCGTGGATCACTCCGGCGCATGCATCCTCAATACGCGCTTGAGATAGGCGTCACGCCAGGCCGCGCGCTCCTGCTCGGCAGCGGCATCCGGCTGATAAGCCTCGATGGCAGCACGAGTCACGCTGCCCTTGGTGTCGAGCAGGCGCTCGACCGTATCGAGACGCTCGCGCAGCACACCGACCTCGGTGGTCAACTCCAGCAGGAAGGTCATCATTTGGTCGATCGAAGGATCTTCGAAGAAGTGGGGTCGCTTGCCCTTCGTTTGTCGCGGCAGGCGAACCTCGGCGCTCGTCGTCATCTCTGAAACTCCTCGCAATCGAACTGGAAACGAATGCATCGGAATATACACGGGCTGCCGATGCGGACGAATATAGGGGTTTGCCACCGTTACAACTGCGTTGCTAGCATGCCCGCGGTGCAGCGACTCAAATCCGCCATTTCGGTTCTCGCCCTCCTGTTGTTGACCTCAGCATGGTCAAACGCAGCCCCGTTGCTGCAACGCTTCGCGATCGCGACCATCGCCGCCCAAGATCTCGACTGGATCGAAACCCACTACGGCCGCCACTTCGATTATCGCGTGCGAGAACGCGGGACGGTCTCAGCGGAACTCGCCGCCTCATGGGGCGCACCGGCCGTCGCCGGGCGTCGTTACATCCTCCTGAGTCCGGATTCGGCGCCAGAGGTCTACGTGCGGGCGATCGAATCGCCGCGTACCGAGGGTTACCGGGCACTCACCAGCTTCGGCTGGAACGCCATCGAAATCGTGGTCGACGATCCGGATGCCTTGTTTGAGTCGATGCGCGGCTCACCGTTCCGGGTCATCGGCGAACCGAAGCCTCTGCCCACCATCCCGTCGATACGCGCCTTTCAGGTCGTGGGAAACGACGAGGAAGTACTGTATCTGACGGCCGAGACGGGTGACCGCTCACGCTCGGTATTGCCCGATCCGAAGGGCCGCATCGGACGCATCTTCATCATGGTGCTCGCCGCGACCAACCCCCGCGCCACGCTCGATTGGTACGCCGCACGCTTTGCACTGCAGCCGGGTGCGCTGCGGGCGCGGCCCAATCCGATGATCAACCGAGCCCAGGGCATTGACCCGGAAACGCCCCTACCCATCGCTACCGCTCGTCTTGCCGAGCATGGCAACCTGATCGAATTCGATGGCTATTCGGCGAACGCGATCATGCGACCGATCGCGGCAGGCGAGCTGCCGCCGGGCGTTGCCATGACGAGTTTTGCGGTGCGCGATCTCGATGCAATTCCGCTCGAGTGGATCACCCCACCCACTCGGCACCCAAGCGTCGCCTATGCGGGACGCAGAGCCGCCACCGCGCGCGGCCCCGACGGCGAGCTGATCGAATTGATCGAATCAGCGCCGAGCGAATCGGCGCCGCTCACGCCCTAGCGACAGACCACCTCGAACTTCTCGAGCGTCACCGGCATGTCGGCAGACCACGCTTTGCCGATCGGCGCCAAGGTGCGATTGAAGAAATCGCGATGTACCTTCTGCCAAGCATCGAGGGGTCGCACAGGTTTGCCCTCGTAGCGAGAATCGTCTGCAGTGACCTGATTGAACGGTTTGGTCTGCAGCGACGTCGTGCGCAGCACGCCAGCGGGTTCACCCTTGCCGTTTAACAACACGGCATAGGCGCCCTCGTACGGTCTGCGATCCGGATCACGCCCGTAAGACCACGGCGTCGTCGCCGTGATGGTCTTTTCACCACTCAAGATCAACGCTGACAGCGCATTGGTCATCGACTCGGTATCACCGAAACGACGGACTCGCCAAGGCTCATCCGCGGGCAGACCTAGCGAACTGCGGCAACGCTGCCAACTCGCGCGGGCGGCTTCCGAGGGACGACTCTTCAAGCCCTCGTTGAAATCTTCGACGAACAGATTTTCGTAAACACTCTTGGAATCTTTGGCGATGCCATCGACGAAACCGCGCAGCTCGGCGTCGGTGGCGACGTTGGCACAACCTGCGAAACGCTGCTGCAGCGTGAAGCGCACGTATTGCACCCGCGCCGCTTGCCGACCCGCTGTCGCCGCTTGGCGCCAATACTGCTCAGCCAGACAAATGTCCGTCGGCGCAAACGGTCGCTGACGCGCGATGAAGGTGGCGAAAATGTACTGGGCCTGAATGTGCCCTGCATCGGCAGCGCGCTTCATCTCGGCGACGGCGCGCTCGTTCTGGTTTGTGTAGAACAGCACACGCGCGAGTTGATAACGGGCACGCGGATCGTTCGGATTGACGACGAGCGCCTGCTCACAAGCCGCAATCGCTTTCGGATAATCGATGTCTTTCTGATTTATGCCGGGCGTCACTTTCTGCGGATCTTCGGGGTGCGCCGCCAATCGATCACACTCGGTGATCACCGTGTCGGCTTTCGCCGGCGTCGCGAGGAGCGCTAGTCCGATCACACCACTCAAAAGTCCAATCGAAAATTTCATAAGCTCAATTCGCCCCTTCACGCGGAGTAACCAAAATCGTGACCAAGGTTCCGGACAAAGCCGAACCTTCGATCATCACCGTGGCAACCCGCTCACCGCGCGAGAAGGTCAAACCACTCGTCTTGCCCTGCAAGGCCGTAATCAGATTCCACCCCGAACCGCTCAAGGTTCGAAAAAAATGGTTGTAGGTGTCCACCGGTGAAAGCGTCGTGCGCAACACCACGCGCCCCACCCAACGCGTATCGGTACCCACGACCAGGGTGCTCGCGTCGTCCAATTTCGAGCCCGCCGGCAGCGTGAAATCGCCCAGTTGCAGCAACTTTGGCTCTTTCGTCGCGCTCGTGACCGTGGCCGTTGCCGCACTAGAGGCCGGTGCCTTCGTCGCAGCCTGGCGCTGAAACGGCGAGGAACCCGACTCGCACCCGACGAGTGCCACGGTGGCCATCAACATCACGACCCACTTATACATATTCGATCTCCTGTAGAGAGCGTCCATTATGCGCCCCAGCGAATCAACCGTTGAAGCAGTAAACGCGGATAATGTCGCTCATGCAAATCTCCACCACGCGATGGCTTGTCACCCTGATTTTGTTGTCGGTCTCGACGGTGGCCCACACCGACGAGGCTGCCGAAGCGGCTTTTGTGGCGGCAGCGGGCTACACCGTCAAGCTCACCGTCACATCCGAATTCGGCTTCATCGAGAGTGAACCAGGCAGTTGGCGCGGCGCCGGTTTTCTCGTCGATCGGCAACGCGGTTGGATACTGACCAATGCGCACGTGGCCGGTTATGTCCCGGCACTCATCGAAGCGCAGTTCCGTGGCGGCAAGAACATCGCTGCCAAAGCGCTCTTTGTCGATAACCTGCAAGACATCGCCGTGCTCGAGATACCGTCGGCTGCAATACCTGCCGAGGTCGGCGAAGCGCCTCTAGCTTGTGATGGACTACCCGGCGTCGGTGCAGACCTCGGCACTTTTGGCCACCCACTCGGTTATGCGTTTACCGCCACTCGCGGCATCATGGCCGGCGTCTCGCGCTCGAACGGCTATCCGATGATCCAAACGGATGCGCCCATCAGCCCCGGCAACTCGGGTGGTCCATTGATCGATCTCGCCACCGGCAAGGTGATCGGCATCAACACCGCCTCGCTCGGCGACCGGCGCTCGCAGAACATGAACTTCGCCGTGATGATGCCGCATGCCTGCCGCGTGCTCGAGTTACTACGCGCGGGGCGCAGCGCCACCGTACCGCGGATCGCGACTGCCTTCGCCGTCGACGAGAGTGACATCGAAACCTTGATCGTCGCCGATGCTCCGGCCACGCCAGACGGCTTTGGTTTGCAGCGCGGTGATGAAATCCTCGGTTTGGCTGGCTCGGATGATCGTTATCTAGCCGTCTCGGATCTGCTGATCGACTTGCGCGGACGCTACGGTAAAACGCCACTGCGGGTTCAACGCGGTGATCGTGAACTGCTCGTCGAAGCGAATCTCATGCCCAGCATCCAATACCTCGATCGTCGCGGTCTTCGAATCAGTGGCGTCGTGTTCGCACCGCGCCTGATGTACGAGGTTGCCTCGACAGACGAAGCGGGCGTCCTGCTCGTGCATCACATCGAACCGGGCTCACAAGGCGAATTGCGTAGCATCGAATACGGCCAAGAGGTCGTCAGCGTGAACGGCAAGGCCCTCTCGAGCCTCTCGCAACTCGCGCAGATAGCAGAGCAAGCCCAAAAGGCGGGTCAGGGTCTGCGGCTCATCCTGCGGCGCATGGTCGAGGACGATTACGTCTCAGCGAGCTACCAAGTACGTGATCTACCGGTAGACGATATCGCGTGGCATCCCCGATGAAATGGCGCACTGAGATGGTAAGCGCTCCAGTGCTTCGGTAGAGTCTCGTCATTCCGGTGCTACGACAAAGGACGTTGCCATGATCCGTGCTCTCACGACTCTCTTCTTCGCGCTCGCCGCCAGCCTTGCGTTGGCCATTCCCAAAGCAGGCGATCCTGCTCCCGCCTTCAAGTTGCAGGATCAAACCGGCGCTTGGCGCTCCCTGGAAGACTACCGCGGCAAATGGGTAGTGCTGTATTTCTACCCGAAGGACAATACGCCGGGTTGCACGACCCAGGCCTGTGAACTGCGCGACGATATCTTCGCCTTTCGTCGCGCGAATGCCGTGATCCTCGGCGTCAGCGTCGATGCCGTCGACTCGAAAGAAGCGTTCGCGAAAGAACACAGCCTGCCCTTCCCGGTGCTGTCGGATAGCAAGACGGCTGTCACCAAGGCCTATGGCTCGCTGACGAGCTACCCACAGTACAAACTGTTTGATATCGCAAGACGCGACACCTTCATCATCGACCCGCAGGGCCGTATCGCCAAGCGCTTCGACAACGTCAACGCGGATGGGCACTCGAAGATGGTGCTGGCGGAACTGACGAAGCTGCAACAGTAAGGCGCGACATCGCGCGTAAGCGCCACACGGTCAACCAAGGAATGGCGGCGGCCACCACGGCCGCCGTCTCCGCTCCGGCAAAGACGGCCGTGACTGGCAGAAGCGTCACGCTCAAGAACATCTCGATGAGCGCATAGCGCATTCCCATTCGATAGTTGCGCTGCAAGGTCTGGCCGAACCCCATCGCCGAGGCCATCCCGAACGCAATCGTGCGCGAGACCATCATCGCAATGAACCACCATCCGATCGACGAGTCCGAGGTCGGACCGGTGGCGGCGATGATGATCCAAGCCACAAAAAAACCGAGCGGAACGCCAAGGCCCGCGAGCCACCACGAACGTGCGGAGTGCTGTGCGACCAAGCCGCCGCTCGGTGATTCTTTGATCCAGCCGTAAACGTGTGCACCCCAAGCCATCTGGAATGAACCGATGTACAACATCATCAAAGGCTCGGTGACACGGACGGCAAGACCGTAGCCACCCGCCGAAACCTCATCGACACCCCAGCGAAACGTGCCGGAAACGGCGAAGTCGGCCACATATTTCGCCAGCAACCCGCCCATCACGGGCAGCCCCATGACGAGAGCGCGTCGCAAAAATCGACTATCTACTCCCTTGGCCTGCAAGACCCCGCTGCGCACAGCCAACAAGGCGGCAACGAGCAAAGATAAGGCGCATTGGGTCGCGAAGAAGGCGGCGAGTGGGTCGCTGCCGAGCCACAACATAAGCTCCAGCAAAGCGACAAACAGGGGGAAAGTCGCCATCGCGATCATCGCGAGCACCTTTGCGCCACCCAAGATGCGCAGATCCGTGTGAAACATCATGCCGAGGTTCGCGAGCAACCCGTACAACGGCAGCCACGGCAAAACGGCGACATTGTGCCAATGCCCATACGCCGACAGCGCATACAGCAAGCCCGCCACGATGGTACCCGCCACGACACCGCTAACACCGACCGTCAACAAAGCCGCTCGCAGCGCTGCGTGACGATGTTCGCCGCCGCGATCGCTCACCTCTTGCATGTACCCGGGCTTAATTCCGAACTGGCTGATACTGCCGACGACGGTGAGCAAAGCGACCAGCAGCGCCCATTCGGCCAGATCGATCGACGACATCGATGTGCCTAATCGTCCGGTCGCCCATACCGAACCGAGCATCGAGGGTACGGCAGCGACAGCGAACGCCCGCCAGGTGCCCAGGAAATCGCGGAGGTGGCGCTGTTCGCTCGTGTCCATTAGTCTAATTGTGCAAGACAACTTCGTTGACCAAAGGGGGTTTGATCATGGGTCATCGAGAAGATATCAGCGCCTTGTCCAATCGTTTTCTCTCGGCACTCGAGCGAGGCGACCCGGTTGAGGTGCGGGCCTTCTACACGAGCGACGCGGTCATTTGGCACAACTTCGACGATGTCGCGCAGACCGTCGATGAAAATCTGAAACTGCTCGGATGGATGTCGCGCAAATTGCCGCAGCGTCATTACCGAATCGTGCGTCGCGAGATTCTGCCCGATGGCTGGTTTCAACAACACGTACTCGAAGCCACTCTGCCCGATGGCTCCCCGTTTCGCATGCTCGCCTGCTGCGTTGTGACGGTACGCGACGGGCTGATCAGTCGGCTCGATGAGTATCTCGACCCTGCCCAGGCAGCACCGCTCAAGAATCTTTGATCAAACGTCGAGACTGCGTAATCCGGAAACGCGACGCCACAAAGGCGAGATCCGTCAATGTGGCGTTGCCGGCCGGGTTCAAGCCCGTCACGTGATAGTCGCTGTAGGCAGCGGCAAAATTCAGTGGCATCGGACCTGTCAGATTGATCGTTAGTTGCGCACCGGCGAGTGAATAAGCCTGTTCGGCGCGCTCGATGTACGCCTCATCGGTCGAGTATAAGAAAGCCGTGATTGCACCAGCTTGCTTCGCGTCAGTCGTGGCATGCGAAAGCGCGGCCTCGCGATCAGCGCAGTGGATGACGAAGCCAATCGGTCCGAAACGCTCTTCACCATAGAGCGCTCTGCCGGTGGCACCCGCCTCGAGCTCTGCGAGTAGCGGCGTGCGCGTGCGCGCCTGCGGAAAATCGGCATGTACGTAAGTGCTCGATTCGAGCAGCACCCTGCCCGTCTTCGCACCTCGATCTTGCAGCTCGTCGATCAGATGCAGCGTGCTCGGCGACTGGATCGCTGCCAGAATGGCACCGGCACGCTTGCCATCGGATGCCAAAGATTTCATGGCAGTTGCCAGACGCTCGCCGAATTCCTTCGCATCGACTCGACCCGTGGCGGTACGAATGCCGCTCTTCGGGAGATAAATATTCTGCGGCGACGTGCACATCTGAGCCGAGAACAGACTCATCGTGGTGGCCAGACTTTTGATCACGGCATCGAGATCGTCCACCGAATCGATGACGACGGTGTTGACGCCTGACGTCTCTGAATAACAGAGCGCAGGCCATGCATTGGCCTCGACCCAGGAGCCAAAGCGTGCACTGCCCGTGAAATCGACGATGGCGGTCTGCGGATGTTTGACCAACACTTTCCCGAGCGGCTCTTCGAGCGTATCGAGACAGAGCGTAACGAGATTCGGATCAAAACCGCTCGCAGCCAACACCTCGCGACACTCGCGCACGGCGATCGCCATGGGTAGCACGCCGGTCGGGTGCGGTTTGACGATCACGGCGTTGCCGGTGGCGAGGTTGGCCAACATCGCCGGATAGGCATTCCAAGTTGGGAACGTAGCGCAGCTGAAGACGACCGCCACACCACGGGGCACCAATCGGTAGGTCTTCTGCAGCGGGATGAGCGTGGAGCCGAACTGTCGCTGCCATCGCGCGGAAGGCGCGATGTTGGTCATCGCCATCTGCGCATAGGCCAAGGCCTCGACACCTCGATCGAGCGCGTTGGTACCACTGCCGGCATAGCTCATCAGCGAACTTTGCCCTGCGGTGTGCATCACGGCCTGCGCGGTATCGAAGACTCGCTCGTACCAGCGATCGACGATTTCCATGCAGACACCGAGACGCGTCTCTGACGAAGCGGCGGCCCAACCGACCATGGCGCGCGAGCCTGCGGCGAACAGCGCATCCGGATCTGCTCGCGGGTAATCGATACCTAGGGGCTGCTGCGTATAGGGTGAAACTTCCGCGCCTGCGCGACCGATCGTACCGGGCTGATCGAGATCAAACGATCGCCCGAGTGCCGCCGCATGCCGAGCCCGGCCGGCTGCCTGAGCATCCGCGCCTCCGCGATGCCGATCAGGCGTTTCCGAGAAGAGCGAAAAATACCGACGGTCACGGCACGCGCCGATGGCTGCTTCGAGAGCGGAGCGATGCTTGTCGTACAGATCGTGAGTCATTTCTTTGCCCGTCGCCATTCGAGTTCGTGCCGCCTCACGCCCTTCGCCGTGGGCTCATCCGCCGCGAGAATCAGCCGACGACCCTGCAGAATCGGCGTGCGCCATTGCTCACTGCCAACCAGACCTGGATTCAGCGCGACCGTCACCTCATGCACGATGGTGCCACGCACGAGACGCCACCGGCCGGCGTAGCTGAAATAGCCATCGAAGGCGGATGCTCTCTCGCGCAGGCTCGCATCACGCGGATTCGGCTTGGCAAACGGCTCGCGCGCCGACGCCATGATGTTCGCACTCATGTAGCCATCTGGGGTGTAGAGCAACAAACCACTCGCGCCATCACCGAAGGGCTCGGTGACCCGCCCGTCTTCATACGCAATGCGCCAGCAGTGATACGCCCAAGCGCCAACGAGATCGGCGCGCGTCATGAGCCGAACACCGGATGCAGCGCAGCGGCTCGATATTCCTCCGCGTAACGCGCCACGATGGTGTCAACGGGCTCGGCGGCGTGAATGTGGTTCACGCCTTGCCCTGCCGACCAGATGTTTTTCCAAGCCTTGACCTGCTGCTGCGTATTCGAGAGATCCATCTTGTCCTTGCCCTGCAGATTGTCCGGGTCGAGCCCTGCCGCCACGATGCTCTCGCGCAGGTAATAGGCTTCGGCACCTGTGAATACTTTGGTCAGCACCAGCTCTTCGAGCGAGGCCCGAACGACCATATCTTTGTAATCGCGACTCGCTAAGCTTTCTTCGGCCACGATGAAGGGTGTACCGACATTGGCCAGATCCGCGCCAATGAGCTCAGCGGCACGAACGGCGCCGCCCGTACCGATGGCACCTGAGAGCACGATGATGCCGTCGAAGAATTCGCGCACCGCATCAACGAAGGCAAAGGGCGAGATTTTCCCGGTGTGACCACCCGCGCCCGCTGAGACCAGCATCAAGCCATCGACTCCCGCCGCAGCCGCCTTGCGTGCAAAGGCCAGATTGCTGACGTCAGCGAACACCTTGCCGCCATAGGCATGCACCCGCTCGATGGCCGGGATCGGGCTACCGAGCGCCGTGATCACGAGCGGCGGTTGGTACTTCGTGATCAGATCGAGCTCGGCGGGCAAGCGCTCGTAGGAGCTGTGCGTCACGAGGTTCAGAGCCCATGGACCGAGATAGCGTGGTTGGCTTGCGGCCAATGCGCTGTGACCTTGGACGATGCGCTGCAGCCACTCATCCAAAACCTCGATCGTGCGGGCGTTGGGAGCCGGGAAGCTCCCGATGATCCCGGCGCGACAACAGGCGAGCACCAAATCGGGCCCCGAGACCAAAAACATGGGCGCCGCGATCATCGGTAGGCGCAGACCGGAAGCCCAGTCCTCCAGACGAACAACGGGGCGGAGCGACTCCGTATTTCCACTCATGGCCATCTCCCAATGACTTGCATAATGATACTATTCCGAGACGTATCACGGGGGCACTGATATGACGGAACACGTTTACATCCTCGGAGGGTACCAAACCGACTTCTCCGAGAACTGGGCCCGCAGCGGTCGCGAAATCGCCGACGGTATGCGCGAGGTTCTCGAGCAGGGTCTCGCAGCCACGCAACTGACACCGCAGCAACTCGACACCGCCCACGTCGGCAACTTCGCCGCCGAACTGTTCTGTAACCAAGGCCATCTTGGTGGCGTGCTCGCTGCTGCTTTACCTGATCTCGCCGGCATCCCCTCATCGCGTCACGAAGGCGCCTGCGCTTCGGGCAGTCTTGCAGCCCTCGCCGCCTCCGCCGAAATCGAAGCGGGTCGCTACGGTTTAGCAGCCGTGGTCGGCATCGAGCAAATGCGCAACGTACCCGGCGATCAAGCGGCCAAGTTGATTGGTGCCACCGCAATGTGGGCCGGGCATGAATGCGTCGATGTGAAGTATCCCTGGCCACACGTTTTCAGTGAGCTCGCCGGCGAATACGATCGTCGCTATGGTCTGAAGGCCGAACATCTCGCTCGCATTGCCGAAATCAACTTCGGCAATGCACGCCAGAATCCGAATGCGCAAACTCGTCGCTGGGAATTCACCGAACACAGCTTCCAGCAGGACGATGTCGCCAATCCCGTCATCGACGGGCGCATGCGCAAACAAGACTGCGGCCAGATCACCGACGGTGCGGCCGTGGTTTTCTTGGCAAGCGAAGCAGTGGCTCGCGAGTGGGCGCGACAACGCGGTCGTCCACTGAATTCATTGGCTCGTATCGCAGGCTGGGGCCATCGCACTGCTCCGATCACCTACGAAGCCAAAGTGAAAATGAGCGAAGGCCAGCCGTACATCTTCCCTTTCGTGCGTGCCACCATCACCGACGCTTACCGTCGAGCCGGTATCAGCGGTGTCGAACAATTGAGCGGCATCGAGACGCACGACTGCTTCACCAGTACCGAATACATGGCGATCGATCACTTTGGCATCACAGCGCCCGGACAAAGCTGGCAAGCCATCGAAAATGGCGATATCGAGATCGACGGTCGTATTCCGGTTAACCCGAGCGGTGGTCTGATCGGCCTTGGACATCCGGTCGGTGCGACCGGCGTTCGTATGCTGCTCGATTGCTACAAGCAGGTCACCGGCACAGCCGGTGCTTATCAAGTTGAGAACGCCAAGCGGTTCGCCACGCTCAATGTGGGCGGCAGCGCCACCACCACCGTTAGCTTCGTTGTCGAGCGGGCTTCCTGAGGAGAACATCCATGCGTAAGTACACCGATATCAGCACGCAAGATCCCATCGACCGCCCGACTTGGGTGGATGGCATCGACAACCCGTATTTGCACGGCCCCTACACACCGGTGGTCTCCGAAGTCACGGCCATAGACCTGAAGGTCAACGCCGGTAAAGTGCCTGACGATTTGTATGGCGCCTATATGCGCCAAGGACCGAACCCGATTTTTGAACCCAAGGGCCCTTATCACTGGTTCGACGGCGACGGCATGGTGCACGGGATGTACTTCCGCGACGGTCGCGCGAGCTACATCCGCAAGTGGACCCAAACTCGCGCACTGCATGATGAGATCGAGCGCGGTCGGGTGGAACTGTCAGGCATCATGGGTCCGTACGATGTCTCGCGCGTGGCCGGTCGCGAGAACGTAGCCATGAATCCCGACTACTGCAAAGACACGGCTAACACCACACTCAATCTGCACAACGGCAAGTTATTGGCCGCGTGGTACAACTCGGGTCGCGTGCACGCGCTCGATCCGCTGACGCTCGAGACGAGCGGCGAAGAGACCTTCCACGGCGGGCTCGATACCTCCATGAACGCGCACGGCAAGGTCGATGTGCGCACCAATGAATACATCAACTACGGCTACGCTGATTTTCAGCCGTGGCTCACCTATTACGTCATCGGTGCCGATGGCCGTGTGAAACACAAGACGCGCATCGATCTGCCGGGACCGCGTCTACCGCACGACACCACCATCACGCCGAACTACACGATCCTGCATGACTTCCCGCTATTCCATGATCCGGCGTTGCTGAGCAAGACAGGGCATCGCGTCGTACAGTTCCGACGTGATATCCCAAGCCGCTTCGGCGTGCTGCCTCGCTACGGCAAGCAGGAACAGATTCGCTGGTTCGAGTTCGAACCAGGCTATGTGCTGCACATGGTCAACGCTTGGGAAGAAGGCGACTGGATCATCATGGATGGTTGCTTCCAACCAGACCCAACGATCCGACGCGACCCCTCAGAAGGTCCGCTGAGTTCGATGTTGGCCTACCTGCGTTACAAGGGGCACCTGCGCCGCTGGCGCATGAACCTCAAGACCGGCGAATCCAGCGAAGAACAACTCGATGATCTGAACGTCGAGTTCTGTTTGCCCGACATGGATCTCTACGGGGTGAAGAGTCGTTACTCCTATCACCAGCTGATCCCGACCGACCTACAAACGCTGGCGTTCGAGGGGCTCGTGAAATACGACCACGAGAAAGGCACGCGCGAGATCTATCACTACCCCCGTGGCTGGTTCCCGAGCGAAACCGCCTTCTCCAAGAGCACCCGCGGCGGCGATGAGGACCAGGGCTACTGCGTTACACTCGCGACCAACATCGCGGACTACCAGTCGGAAGCATGGATATTCGACGCCAAGAACATCACCGCAGGACCGATCACGCGCATTGCGGTGCCGGGTCGGGTTCCAGCAGGCTTCCACGCCGCCTGGTTCTATGGGCGCGATCTGTGGCCCATCACAGCAACCCAACGCTCTCGCGTAGCCGCCTAAAACATTGGCAGCGCGGCCTTTCGGTCGCGCTGCTGATCGCGACGGCTTCTCTTCAAGCCGCGCTCGCCGCGCCCACGCTGTATGTGGGTCGCATCATCACGATGGATCCTGCTCGACCCTCTGCCGAGGCAGTGCTCGTCGATGGCGATCGCATCGTGGCGGTAGGTGGCGACGAGTTGCGACGAACGCACGAACAGGAGGCTCGTGTCGTCGAACTCGGCCAACGAGCCATGTTGCCGGGCTTCATCGACGCTCATGGTCATCTGACCGCAACCGCCGCCTACATCAATTTCGTCAATCTCGCGCCACCACCGGTGGGGCCGGTCGATGACGTCGCGCATCTACAAACGACGCTGCGAGAGCACATCGAGCGTGAGCGTATCCCGGCGGGTCAATGGATCGTTGGTGTGGGCTACGACGACTCACTGCTCAAAGAAAAGCGCCACCCGACGCGAGATGACCTCGATTCGGTCTCGCGTGAGCATCCGATTTTCATCGTCCACGTCTCGGGTCACCTCAGCGTCGGTAACTCGGCATTGCTGTCGCAAGCGGGCATCTCGAGCGAGACCATCGATCCGCCGGGTGGTGCGTATCGGCGCCGCGCCGATTCTCGCGAGCCCAATGGCGTGTTCGAGGAAATGGCTCACTACGCCGTCATGGCTAGACTGCCGCGGCCAAACCCCGACGGCGCGCTGACCGGTCTGCAGAAGACCATGGGATATCTCGCGAGCCAGGGTCTGACGACCGTACAGGATGGCGGCGCCAATGCCGACAATTTACAGCTTCTGCAAAGTGCTGCGCGGAACGGACTGCTGAACCTCGACGTGGTCGCCTACCGTTACTGGTCGCCCATCGGTATGGCCCTGCCCAAAGAATTCGTATCCAAGGAATACCAGAATCGATTTCGGGTCGACGGCGTCAAGATCATCCTCGACGGATCTCCACAGGGAAAAACGGCTTTCCTGAGTCAGCCTTACGCCGTTGCGCCTGTGGGTCGAGATGCCAGTTATCGGGGCTATCCGAGCCTACCGGAACCGGTCGTCAAGAAAGCCGTGGCCGCCGCCCTGCAAGCCCATGTTCCGCTCTTGGCGCACGCCAATGGCGATGCGGCTGCAGACATATTGATCGACGCCGTCGAAGCCGCCGCCGTTGCCGAAGCGCCGCGAGTGGTGATGATCCATTCGCAAACGGTGCGTGACGATCAACTCGATCGCATGGCGCGACTTCGGATCACGCCCTCGTTCTTCGTCAGCCACACCTTTTTCTGGGGTGATTGGCATCGTGATGAAACACTCGGTCGAGAGCGTGCGATGCGTATCAGCCCCACCCGATCGGCGACGGAGCGAGGTATTCGCTATACCTTGCACAACGATCCACCGGTCGTGCCGCCCGACATGATCCGCACATTGTGGTCAGCGACGACCAGACGTACCCGCAGCGGCCAAGTCTTGGGCGCCGAGCAGCGCGCGAGCCTCCAAGAGGCGCTTGCCGGCATCACGCTCGATGCGGCTCGCCAATATGGCGAAGACTCGCTCAAAGGCTCCATCACACCGGGCAAGCAAGCCGACTTCGTGATCGTCGATCAGGATCCGCTCGCCATGGATCCCGAACACCTACTACAACTGCGGGTACTCGAGACGATCTCGCGCGGCAAGACCGTCTTCCTCGCACCTTAAGAGCAGCGTCAGCGCGGGCCGCGCCCCAACTCGGTTTCGAGCCATGCGACCAACGACTGCGGCGTTTCACGAGTCGTACGTGTATGCGGATACACGTGCGCTGTGCGCACCGCGCGATCAAACCACACCAATTCCTCTTCCGGCTGTGACGGACGCTTGGCGACAAGCCAGATCGCCGTATCGGCACCCGATTCGGCATCGCGCAATATGGACTTCAGGATCTTTCGGAAACGCGGTAGCGAGCGCTGTACGCCAGCCGTGTCCGCCCATCCCGGGTGCATCACGAAAAAGTCGATACCGATCGCACCATAGGTGGTGCGCCAGTATTGGTTGAGCACCATTTGCGCGCGCTTGTGGAAACCATAGGCCACGGTGCCGTTATAGCGCTTCGGATCCGTCACGTTCATGGTGCCGGTCATCAGCGGCACGTTGTAACCACCGCCCGATGTCACGTTGACGACCACGCTACCCTTGCCAAGCAACTGCTTGGCGATGAGCGCCTCGGTGAGCTGATAGTGCGACAACAAATTAGAGACGAACGACGCCTCGCGTCCCTCGCTCGTGACGATGAGGTCATCGTTCAGCACGCCGACGTTGTTCATCAGCGCGTCGAACCGTCGACCGCGAGCGACGAGCCGCTCGATCAAACGCTCGGTATCGGCAGTGGAGGTGAAGTCGCAGCACTCGGTCTCGAGCCCGCTCAAACCCGCCGCCGCCGCATCGGCGCGTAGTTCGGCGAGCTTGCTCTCGCTACGCGCTGCCGCCACCACGGTCGCCCCGCCACGTAACGCCTCGAACACCATCTGCCGCCCCAAGCCACCCGAACCGCCGGTGACGAGCCAATGCTGACCACGGAAGTCAGGGGCAAACTTCGGCCAGAAGGCGCGTCGGGCGAGGTAACCCACCTGCGTGAAACTCAGCGTAAAACGGCCGTAGAAGGCCAAGACTTTCTTCAATTGCTGCCACGTCATCGGTTGCTCACTCCTCGGGTGTTAAACTGCGGCCCTTCATGCAGCGCAGCAAGTTGCCACAAAACGTCGACACGATCCGCTATCTGCTGCGCAGTGGCGAGGGTGCTCGCGCACTCGACGCGATCGGCGATCGTTGGTCGTTCCTCATTCTGCGCGATGCGTTCTTGCGAATCCGTCGCTTCGAAGATCTTCGGCGTCGTACCGGCGCCGCGCGCGGCACGCTCACCGCACGTCTGAACGCGCTCGTCGAACACGGCGTGCTGTATCGCGTGCCCTACGGCAAAGCGCCGAGTCGTCTCGAGTATCGACTGACCGAGAAGGGCCTCGATTTCTACCCGGTCGCACTGTGCATGTGGCGCTGGGAACACCGCTGGGCTGGAGAGCACGGCTTGCCGCCGCGCATCCAACATCGCAGCTGCGGCCATAATCTCGACCCGACACTCACCTGCGTGCATTGCGACGAACCGGTGCGCCTGCAAGACATTTCTTCGATGCCTGGACCCGGTGCTCGGCACCCCATCACGACCGAGCGCACGGCGCGGCGACGCAAAAGCGCCACGGCCACCAGCCACGCAGAGGGTGTCGACACCACCATGTTCCATGCGGTTGATACCGTCGGCGATCGCTGGACCGCACTGCTGCTCGCCGCACTTTTCTTTGGCTTGCATCGCTACGACGACATCAACTCCGTGCTCGGTATCGCTACCAACATCCTCGCGGATCGACTGCGACTGTTGTTGTCGGCGGGGGTTATCAAACAGCACCTGTATCAAGACAAACCGCCCCGCTACGAATACCGCCTCACCGAGAAGGGATACGACTTGTTCCCTTTCTCGCTGGCGTTGCACGAGTGGGGTTCGCGCTGGATGCCCTCGCCGCATGGCCCGAGCATCAGGATGACTCACAAGAGCTGTGATCATCGGCTTAAAACTCGCTTAGCCTGCGGCAGCTGCGGCGAGACGATCAATCCGCACGATGTCGAAGTGATCATCGACTCGACGCCGCGCCGCAAGCGCGCTCAATCGCGCGGTGGCAAAGGAAAGAAACCGCTGGTTCGACGCACGTAGTCCTGATATTCAGGGCGCTTCTTCAACATGCGGCGCTCGAGCAATTCTTTGCCCATCATGCCGAGGATCGCCCACATCATGAACGCAGGCGACGCGAGACCTATCCAACCCCAAGGCACTTCAGCCGAAATCAGTCCGAAGCCGAGCCACACGCAGCACTCCCCGAAATAGTTGGGATGCCGCGAGTAGCGCCAAAGACCCGTGTCGAGCACTCGCCCCTCGTTGGCGGGATTTGAGCGAAAGCGCGTGAGCTGCAGATCGGCCATTCCCTCGAAGGCAATACCGAAGAGCACCAGAGCCGAACCGAGGTATGCCAGAGTCCCAAGCGCAACCGGCTCCGTCGCCACCTGCGCAAATACGAAGGGGATGGCGATGATCACCACCGTGATGCCCTGATAGATATTCACGTGGATGAGGCTGTGCCAGGCATAGCTCTTGCCCTGAGACTCAACGTGCTGACGCAAGCGCGCATAACGCCGATCTTCGCGGCCCCAGTTGCGCCACAGCAGATAGCCACCGAGCCGAGCGGCCCATAGCACCGCCAGGATCATCACCAGCTCACGGCGTGGCTCGGCACCGTCAGCCAGGTAATAGCCGATCACCGCCGCAATGCCGATACAAGGCGCGAACCAGATGTCGACGATGCTCGAATCTTTGATCGCAAGACCAATGACCCACACCACGATGAAAGAAATCATGATGTAGGACGCGACCACCACGAACAAATCGAGCAAGGCTTGATGCATTTCCATAACCCCTCCCCCTAGACGATCAAGGAGCCGCTACTCGGCGCCTTCCAACTGCGTGAATTCTGTTCTGCGATCAACTCGTCGATGCGTGTCGCCAGCGGCTCGGGTATCGCCATGGTGCGGCGCGCGTCGAGATCGGCCGTTGTCGAAATGACCTCGAGCACACTGGCTAGTCGATTTCGCGTCTCGTCGATGATGAACATCACGGACAGCACCCGCTTCGGACCTCGCGCCACGAGGCAGGCGTGTCCTGTGACCACATCACCCACGTGCATCTCGTCCAGAAACCAGATGTGGTGCTCGAGATCGAACATGCCGACGCGACTGTCACGTACGTACTCGGCGCTGATCCCCATCATGTCCATGAAGGGATAGCCGGCCATGTCGTAGAGAGCCGTGTAGTGTTGCACGTTGACGTGACCGTTCAGGTCTTCCCAGGACGACGGTACGACATGGCGCACAAGCTCCGGTAGCTCACGCACCTGGTCCACCGTGGGCATTTGCACACGTGCCAAATTGAATCCCCCCCCTCGCCGAGGCTCCGGTGACTTGCACAACAGAACCTAATGCTTCTATCCTGACCGCAGCGCCGCATCGACGCAAGAGGGGACGACACATGAGCCACGCCGATACCATCCGCGAGTATTACGCCGCTTGGGTAAGAGATGACGTTGCCGCCGTGATGGCGCTCTGCACAGACGATGTCGTCGCGGGCATCATGCCGGGCAAAGAACTGGTCGGAAAACAGGCTGTGGTGCAGTTTCTCGACAAGTTCGCCAAGGGAATGACGAACAAGCACTACGACATCCACGCCATCGTCGTCGATGGTGAGATCGGCATGCTTGAGGGCGTCGAGTCCTATATCAAGGATGGCAAGCCGATCAGCCTGCCTTTCATGTCGGTGTTTCGCTTTCGCGACGGCAAAGTCTGCTCATGGCGCGATTACTTCGACATGACCACGCTGCTGAAACAACTGCAGGCGTGAGCATCCGATGAGCGCTGCGCATCGTCCGGCGTGGTTCAATGCAACCACCCCTGCACGCGAGGATTGTGTCCTCAAATATATGCTCGACAGCCGGGCCGCCCGCTTCCCGGATCGCCGATTCGCGCGCTTCGAGGACGGTACGCAATGGACCTATGCCTCGTGTCGCGATGAGGTGCGTCGTCTCGCTCAAGGTTTGCAAGCGCGCGGGGTGCGCAAAGGCGATCGCGTCTTCGTCTGGCTGCCGAGCGGCCGACCCATCGTGCTCGCCTGGTTCGCCATCAACTATCTGGGCGCCATCTACGTTCCGCTGAACACGGCTTACAAAGGCAAAGTGCTAGAGCACGTCATCAATGCCGCGGGCGGATCGGTGATGCTGGCTCATCCAAGCCTCACGGAACGTCTGCAAGGCCTACAAACGCCGAAATTACAGCAGGTGTTCACCCATATCGACGCGCTGCTCGGCGATGAAAGCTCGCTCGATGACAGCAGCCCTATCGAGCACTGGGATATCCAGAGCATCATCTATACCTCCGGCACGACCGGCCCATCCAAGGGCGTGCTGTCACCCTATCTTCAGGGTTACACCACCGCCGTCGTGAACTACGGCTACCTCCAGGATGGCGAGTGCATCCTGATCAACCTGCCGATGTTCCATGTGGGCGGCACGAGCTCGATCACCTGTGCACTCGTGCGCTCGGGCAGTTTCTATCTGGTCGAGGGCTTCAGCACGACGCAGTTCTGGAATCAAGTGCGCGAAGGTCAGTGCAGCACCACCTCGGGGCTGATCGGCGTCATGGCAGCCTTCCTCTCCAAGGCAGAGCCACGCGCAGATGATGCCGACAATCCGCTCAAGTACATCACCATGTTCCCGGTGAATGAGGAGACCATCGCTTTTGCCAAGCGCTTCGGCTTCGACTACCTCACCGGCTTCAATATGACTGAAGTCTCCACGCCCTTGATGACAGATATGAACGCGCCGCCCGATGGCAGCTGCGGCTGGCCCCGTAGCGGCATCGAGTGTCGTCTAGTCGATGAGAACGACATCGAGATTCCACGCGGCCACATCGGCGAACTCATCTGTCGCAGTGATATTCCGTGGAATATGAACGCGGGATATGACGGCCTGCCCGAGGCCACGGCGCGCGCCTGGCGTAACGGCTGGTTCCACACCGGCGATCTCTTCCGCCAGGACGAGCAAGGCAAGTATTACTTCGTCGATCGCATCAAAGACACCATCCGTCGTCGCGGCGAAAATATCTCTTCTTTCGAAGTCGAGAATGCGATCCGGCAATTCCCGCAGGTCGATGAAGTGGTCGTCGTTGGCGTTGCCAACGAGGTGGCCGAGCAAGACGTGCTTGCGGTGATCAAGCCCAAAGCGGGCGATCCCTTCGATCCAGCGAAACTCATCGAGTTTCTCTCGCCCTTGCTCGCCTACTTCATGATCCCGCGCTACGTGCGGCTCGTGAACGAGATTCCGAAGACCGAGACGAACAAACCGCGCAAGGTCGTCTTCCGCGACGAGGGCATCACGGCCGACACTTGGGATCGTGAAAAAGCGGGTATCCGCCTGCGACGCGAGCGCCTCTGAGCATCGCGAGTGGTCCGGGCTAACAGCTAGCCTGCGCGCAGGATGCGCACCGGGATAGCGCTCATCCGTGGCAGACCACTCAACGCATCGAAGCTGCTCGCATCGTCGATGAGTGCGGCCGGGTTCGCATCCTCGAACCCGTGCGCCAACGAAATCACGCCGCGCCGAATGTCATCAGCCAGACGAACTCGCGCCCGAGTGCGCCCGTGGCGCGACTCGATCTCGATCGGCATGTCGTCGAGAAGTCCGAGCGCATCGGCATCCTCCGGATGTACATAGGCCGGGTTGTGCGAAAGTCGTTTACGCAACGCTGGTAGACGCTGCCCCACCGAGTTGTAGACGGCGTGCTCGCGCCGCGTCACGAGTAACCACGGGTAGTCTCGATCGATCTGCTCCGCAGCGATCGGCAGTGCAGCGGCCACCGCCGTCAACTCGCGCATCATCGATGTGGCTGCCAGCTGCAGTCGATGCGGCCAATCGGGCGGCTTCGGATCAGCAAGTGGTTTCGGGTCCGGAAAAATAGCCCCGTGCGGGTGTCGCTTGATCTCCTCGAGCGGCACGCGGCTCTTGGCAACGAAGGCCTCGAGCAACTGATCGGTCGTGGGCGGCGATGCCATATCGAACGGCTGTCCGCGAAACGCAAGCGGCAAGCCCATGTGCCTGCCGAGCTCAAAGAAAATTCGCCAATCTTCGAGCACATCACTCCCAGCCGGCGGCTCGATCAACGCAGGTTGATACTGCGCATAGGGCTCCGGGTAACCGAGCGACAAGCCATAGACGGTGATGCCTTCGTTACCGAAGGTGATCGCGGGTGACTCGAAACCGAGACGTGGACCGATGACGTAATGCGCATGACGAGCGGTGGCCGAGAGCATCGGATCGATCACGACTAGCAATTCGAGCGACTCGAGCGCACGACGGGTTTTTTCTTGGTTCGGCCAGGACAGCAAAGGATTGCCGCCGATAACGAAGAGCGCGCGTACTTGCCCCTCGCCCGGGGTCAGGATCTCATCGGCCAAAGCCGCCGTCGGTAAACCGGCTGCGGTATCGGTCAGACCCCGCACGCGCAGCGCCTCACCAAAACCGGCTGCAGAGCGCGGCTTCTCGGCGCGCGCCACGCCTGAGAACTGTCGGAATAACACACCCCGATTGGGCATGCGCTCGCCGGCCTTCACCCAGCGTCCGCAAATCGTATTGAGCGCGAGCACCAAGTAATCCATCAACACGCCGTGGGGCGCCATGCTCGGGCCCGTACCACTCGTGGCGTTGCCGCGCTGCGCCCGAGCAAACAGGCGCGCAGCAGCAACGATATCGTCCGCTGAAACGCCGGCAACCGCGGCTACCCGCTCGGGCGTGAAAGACGCCACGGTTTCGCGCAACTGCGCGAAACCTTCTGTCTCGGCCTCCACGAAAGCCCGATCGTAGAGACCTTCTTCGATGATCACCCGCAACATCGCGGCAAGGAGCGGCACATCCTGACCCGGCAGACACTGCAGATGCAGATCGGCCTTACGCGCCGTCTCCGATCGGCGCGGGTCGATGACGATCAGTTTCAAACCACGCTTGCGCGCCTCGTGTAGGCGCCGCGCAGGATTGAACGACGGAATGCCACCCCACATCGAGACCAACGGATTGGCGCCGACGAGCAAGCACACATCGGCCTCGGCGAAATCCTGCGGACCTGCACCCCACTTGCCGTGTAGTGCCATGGAAATCGGTTTGCCAGGCTGATCAATCGTCGCATTCGAGAAGCGCATCGGAGAACCAATGGCATCCATGAAGGCTTCACGCAGCATGACCCCCGCAGGACAAAAATGACTGAACGTGCCGCCGTACATCGCAACCGATCGCGGCCCATAGCGATCGAGGATGGATTGCGTCTTCGACGCGATCTCGGCAAGTGCCACACCACTGGTAACGCGCTCGAAATCGCCGCTCGCATTGCGCCGCAACGGTTTCAGGACGCGATCAGGAGATGAGTGGAACTCGTGGTAGTTACGCCCCTTGATGCAGCTGTAGCCCGTGTACATCGGATTCGCGAGATCACCAATGAGTTTGGTGATCTGCCCATCCTCAAGGGTGGCGACCAATCCACAGGTGGCGTGACAAAAGCGGCAGATGGCGGTCACTTCGGTCATGGAACTACCCCGCACAGAGGGCCCAAATGGAAGGCCCAAAGAAAAAGGCGGGGCGCCCAATCTCTGAGCACCCCGCCTTCCCGATCAGATCATCAGAACTTCCAGGCGATGTCGAGGCCGTAGGTCCGCGGCGGACCGAACTGCGACACTTCCTCACCGAAGAACGAAATGATGTTCACGCGATAGAGCTCGTCCGAGAGGTTCTTACCCCAGAGCGAGACCGCCCAGTCGGCATCCTTCGGTGCGAGCTGGATGCGCGCATCGATTAGTCCGTACGCAGGCTCCTTGGCGATATTGTCGGTCGCCCAGAAGAGCTCGCTCTGCCGGTTGTAGTTCAGACTGAACTTCAGTGCATCGGCATACGAACCAAAGTTCGTCGTGTAGTCGAGACCAACGCTGAACTGCGTCTCCGGCGTACGTTGCAGCTGGTTGCCCGAGCTGTCGAGGCGGGTACCCGTGGTCGGGTTGATCGCCGTCTCGAGGAAGTCAACGTACTCCGTCTTAACGTACGAACCGCCGAGCGAGAGACGCAAGGCGTCAGTTGCGAGGAACTCCAACTCTGCCTCGACGCCTTGGATATCGGCGCTCGCGGCGTTATCGGTCAGGTTGCAAAGACAGGCTGCATTCGTCTGCGTGACCTGCAGATTCTTGTAGTCCATCTTGAAGACCGAGGCGTTCAAACGCATACGACGATCGAGCAGCGTGGTCTTGAAACCAACCTCGTAGTTGGTGGCCTCTTCAGGATCGTACGGAATCGACGCCTGAGCCGGGTTGGCCGGCGTATCGTCGAAGCCACCGCCCTTGAAGCCCTTGGCGAGGGTGGCATAGACGAAGGTGTTGTCGCTCGGCGACCAGTCGACCGTGACCTGCGGGGTGACCTTGTTCCACTTGGCCGAGTACGGCGTCGTGAAGCCACTACCCTCTGCGTACACCCACTTGTTCGGTGCATCACACGCCGCCGGGGTCGGACTCACGACCGAGCCATCCGGACGACGGCAGAGACCTTCGATAGTCACGTTCGGACGCGGATCGTTCGGGCTGAAGCGGTCGCCCGTCTCGACGACGATGCCCTGCACAGAGCCCGACTTTTTGTCGGATGTATGACGAAGGCCGGCGCTGATCTTCACGGTCTCAGAAACCCGATAGCCCAAGCTCGCAAAGGCCGCGACGTTCTCGATTTCGCCGCTATTGATCCACTTGTTCTCACCCGAGAGTGTGGAGAGCGGGTTGTTTCCACCCGGCAGCACGGCGCCCAAGAAGTTTTCACCGATGAAACGGTCGGTCTTGTCGATCTCGTCCTTCTTGAAGTAAGCGCCAACGATCCAGTCGAACTTCGAGTCGGTGTTGGCCGAGGTCAACCGGAACTCTTGACTGAACTGCGTGGCATCGACGGCTTCCGCCACCGGCTGCGCGAACAGGAACTGGCCGTTGTTCGAGACCGCGGGACGCGTGCCGTATTTATTGTTGATGAAACCGATGTACGTCTGCCAGTTGGCGATGCTCCAGCCGATCGCTTCCGGGCCTGCGCCCGTTTGGTCGTACAGCTGCGCGCTTTCGCCGTTCGTGTAACCCGTGAGTGAGTTGAAGGTGAAGCCTTCAAAGTCACGCTGCACATCGAACGTCACGGTAAAGCCATCGCGGCGCATGAACTGGTTGGTCGGCGTGGCATCGCCCTTGTATTGCACGCTCTGGGCCACGTTGACGCGCGGATCCGTCAAGCCGAGGAAGGCGCGCAAGTTGCTCCAAGGACGCGTGCAGTTGGTGCGCAGATAGGTGGTTTCGCAGCTCGGAGTGCCGCCGTCGACCGCCACCACGTTGATACCGTTGGTATTGTCTTTGTAGAACCCAAAGATACCGCGCGCGGTCCAATCCGAATCTTCCGGATCGTAGAGGAACTGAGCGCGCATCTGTACCGACGAAAGATCTTCGACATCGCGATCGTGCAGCTTGTCGTAGCCGAAGCCATCGCGGTCGCGGTATTGGAAGGAGAAGCGACCGGCGACCGAGTCGGTCATACCACCGGTGACGTAACCACTGACAAGCTTCGACTTGTAGTTGCCGTAGCCAACGGTGAGTGAGCCCGACTGATCAAACTTCGGTTTCGCCGTCATGATGCTGAGCGCACCACCCACGACGTTCTTGCCGAGCAGCACGCCCTGCGGACCACGAATGACTTCGACGCGCTCGAGGTCGTAGAAGTCGTAGTTCAGGTCGCCCGTACGGCCCATGTAGATGCCATCGACGAACGTACCGACCGAGGGGTCAGCCGAGGGCGAGTCGAGGCGCGTGTTGGTGATGCCGCGGATATTGAGCTCGACGTCGAGCGGCGTGTTTGCCGTCAGTGAGAAGGCAGGCACGGCGGCCGCGAGATCGTTCGCGGAGAACACCTTGGCATCGGCCAACGCTTCACCGCCGTAGGCGCTGATCGCGATCGGCGTGGTTTGCAGCGCCGTCTCACGACGCTGCGCCGTCACCACGATTTCTTCGAGGCCTTGTGAATAGGAAGGAGTCGATGTGGCCGTCAAAGCCACGATTACGGCCGCTGCCACAGGCGTCGTGCCCGAGCGAATCCAACGGCGATTACGAAGCGTCATGCTGTTGTCCCCCATATGACGATTTTGATGCAGGTACTTCGAGCAACTC